>Ga0070726_10000240_pt1 | contig 83363 bp, 75 predicted proteins | sample tdAd471_FD_67275 | JGI IMG/M metagenome (GOLD analysis project Ga0070726, IMG submission 67275) | Marine sediment microbial communities from the Atlantic coast under amendment with organic carbon and nitrate - tdAd47.1 | ecosystem: Environmental > Aquatic > Marine > Coastal > Sediment | place...
GACCGAGAGCCGTGCTCGTCGTTTCCAGCATCTGTGCGCCGGCTTCGACTTCGACCACCTCGGTGACCGCACCGATCTCCATGGTGAAGTTGGCTTGGACGTTCGCGCCGATCTCAACGATCACGCCGGATTGCGTGGCGGTCTTGAAGCCGTCCAACTCGGCCTTGAGGTCATAGACCCCGGGATTGAGAAACGGCACGTTGTAGTTGCCGGACTCGTTTGTCTCTACAGTACGTGCGGCGTTGGTCGCCGTATTCGTTACGGTTACCGTCGTCCCGGCGATCACAGCGCCAGACGGATCGGCAACGGTGCCGTTGACTTCGCCAAAGGTCTGCGCCGCGATCGGCAACGATGCCGTCAGCAGCAGAGCCAAGGCGAGCGCATAGCAGCGTTTCATCACTTGTTCACTCCTAGTCCCTAACAACCAAATCTCCCTGCGATGAGTCCGCCGTCGCCCCTAAGCAACGCCGGATCGCTGAAAGACCCCTCAGAGTCGAGAGCCCGAAGCCTGGCCGAAGCCTGGTCCGTAGACGCCTGTTTTGCAAGCATCACCGAATTCAGCCCGCGACGCGGCGAGAGGAATCCCGACTCGTCTGTTCTACCAGAGCACTCAGGACTTTGCAAGTTATGAGTTTTCATAGACTTACGGATTTCGGTATCGGATATCTCTATCTCCCGAAGCATCAGAGACTTACGTATCGATACGCGATAACGAAGTTGATCGATTTGTTTTCGTGAATCTGGCCGATCCTGGCTCGGGGTGGAGTCCGGGGGCGTGGGGGCCGGATGGAGTGATATACTCCGAGCGCAGTTTCACTGGACGCGGATACGGATTCACGGTCCCTAGTCCACAGTCATTTATGGAGAAATAGCGTGGCGGAACTTTGGACCTTACGGGCGAGCTATACGCTCCTGTGGATCGCAGTAGCCTGGCAACTCAACCCCTTTGGATGGGGACTTGTCCCCAGTTTGGCGATCGGCGTTGCGGGCGCGGTTGCAGCCGTCTTTGTGGAGCGACGCCTCCGCGCAGCTCGACTCGACCGTACGCTCGGGCTTGCGCTTGGTCTTGGGGCGGGGCTCTTGCTGGCGGCTCTCTCTGGTTTAGCGCTCGGCTTGGTGGCCGACCTGCCTTGGGTGGGGGCGGCCCAACTGGCCATTTTTCTCGCCTGCGGATACGTGGGACTGGCTGTAGGCGCTTCAAAGGGGAAGGACCTGAATCTTGAAGCCTTCCCGGTATTCCAAGCAGCGAGGGAAGAGACCACGACCGCCAAACTGTTGGATACGAGCGTCATTATCGACGGGCGCATTGCCGACATTGCCGAAGCCGGATTCCTGGACGGCACTCTGTTGATTCCGCAGTTCGTTCTTTGGGAGCTCCAGCTCGTCGCCGACTCGGCCGACAGCCTAAAGCGCAACCGCGGCCGGCGGGGGCTCGACATCCTCCAGCGCATTCAGAAGCTCACCAGCGTAGAGGTGCGCATCCTGGAGAGAGATTACCCGAAGCTCAAGGAAGTGGACCAGAAGCTCATCGAGCTGGGCAAGGAGACCGGGGCGAAGATCGTCACCAACGACTTCAACCTCAATAAGCTGGCGGGACTCCATGGCGTTGCGGTGCTCAACATCAACGAGTTGGCTAATACGTTGAAGCCCGTCGTTCTCCCCGGCGAGACGATGAAGGTGTTCATCCTCAAGGAAGGTAAGGAGTACAACCAGGGCGTCGCGTATTTGGACGACGGGACCATGGTCGTAGTCGACAACGCACGCAACCAGATCTCGCACACGATTGAGATCACGGTGACGAGCGTGCTCCAGACGACGGCTGGAAAGATGATCTTTGGTCGCCACGGCGATGCGCCCGCTGAGAACCCGCCCTCGCCTGGTTCAGATCGCCGTCGCAGTTCGGGGTCGACGCGGGCTTTGCCCAAAGTCGGACAACCGGGCGCCAAATAGTCCAGAATCGTTCCGATGAAAGTCGCAGCTATCCTTCCCGCCGCGGGACTCGGGACCCGGATGGGCCAGACCGACGGCCCGGCACGAAAGCAGATGATGGAGCTTGCTGGCGCTCCCGTCCTCGTTCATACTCTGCGCCGGTTTGACTCTGCCGCCTCGATTGACGAGATCCTGATCGCCGTTCGCCCGGAGGACCGCGAGTCGCTCGAATCGATGGTCGCCGAGGAGTCCTTCGCGACTCGGGTTCGATTCGCCGACGGCGGTCGCAGTCGACAAGAGTCGGTGGAGAACGCGCTTGCGCTGGTGGCCGCGGACGTCGATCTGGTCGCCGTCCACGACGCGGTTCGACCGCTGATCACCGTCGAACTGATTGATCAAGCCGTTGAGCAAGCCTCGCGCGACGGGGCGGTGATCCTGGGGATCCCGGCGGTGGATACGGTGAAGCGCGTGGACCAAAAAGTGGTGCACGCGACGTTGCCGAGAGAGATGATCATGTTGGCCCAGACGCCGCAGGTCTTCAAGGCGGAGCTGTTGAGACGCGCCTACGAACAGGCGCGAACGGACGGCTTTGCCGGTACGGACGAGGCGAGTCTGATCGAGCATCTTGGCGAGGACGTCCACGTCATGCTCGGCAGCACGCGCAACCTCAAGATCACGCGGCCTCAAGATCTCGCCCTGGCCGAGTTCTATCTGCGGGCTCAATCGGCGCCACAATAGGACCGATGGCTCTTGAGTACCGCACCGGACTGGGCTACGATCTTCACCGCCTGGAACCGGGGCGCAAGTTGATTGTGGGAGGGGTCGAGATCCCCTTTGAGAAGGGGCTGGCCGGCCACTCGGACGCGGACATCCTGATGCATGCGCTGACCGACGCACTGCTCGGCGCGGCCGGACTCGGCGACATCGGCGAGTTGTTTCCGCCCAGCGATCCCCAATGGAAGGACGCCGACAGCGAACGATTCCTCTTGGAGGCTCGACAGTTGATCGAGGGCTACGGTTACCAGATTGCGAATCTCGACGCGGTCCTCATCATTGAGAAGCCGAAGATCCTGCCGCACCGGGACGCGATCCGGAAAAACGTCGCCCGGGTCCTGGGGATCCGCGAGAACCGTGTCGGGGTGAAGGCCAAGACGTCCGAGTCGGTTGGGCCGGTCGGGCGCGGAGAGGCGGCGGAGTGTCACGCGGTCGTCCTGCTTTGCAGAGAAGAGGACACGGACCGGGTGATGTAGCTATCCCAGCCGCTTTCCGACCTCCAGCAATCTATCGAGGTCGGTCGGGTGGATGGAGCCGTCGGGCAGCGGTCCGGTATTCAGCAACAGGTTCCCGCCGATGCCGTCCACGTGTTCGAGCATCGCGAGCACGTCGTCGACGGTGCGGTGATCGCCGTCGTTGCGCTCGTCGTAGCCCCAGACTCGCGGCTGCATGGTGTCGCAGATCTCGACCTTCTTGTCTTTGTTCTTCTCCCAGGCCAGTCGGCCGACCGCGCCGCCGTTTTGGTGTGCGCGCGGTTCGCGTTCGGGCGCGGTGAAGTCCTCGTCGCCGTTGGCGCCTTGTTTGAAGCAGATCAAGACTCCGGGGTCGGCTTCTCGAATGATGTCGTAGGTCAGCGAGACCGGGAACAGATCGGGGCGCGAGTAGTACCCCATGATCGGGTCCAGCCACAACACGGCCGGATGGTAGCGGTGCAGGATCTCGCGCATTTGGGCGTGCACGAAGATGAGGTACTTGGTGAAGTCCTCCTCTTTTTCGTACAGGTACTCCGCTTGCTCTTCGGCGTAGTCCGGTCGGGCGGCGTCCCAGGATACGTCGCCTTGGAGCGAGGCCTGGCGCGAAAAGAAGTGGGGGTGCTTCCAGTCGAGCGCGTAGGAGTAATAGAGGCACAGCCCCAAACCCTTCTTCTCACAAGCTGTGGCTAACTCCCCGACGAGATCTCTTCCGGTTGCAGCCACCGAGTTGAATCCAGACTCGTTGGTACGGAACAGGCAGAAGCTGTCGTGGTGCCGGGCCGTCATGTTGACGTACTTCATCCCGCAAGCCGCCGCCCAATCGCAGATGGCTTCCGCATCGAATCCGGACGGGTCAAAGGTGTCGGCCAGTTTGGCGTATTGGGAGACGGGAATCTTCTCTCGCAACTGCACCCACTCTCCGTGGGCCAGTTGCGAGTAGACCCCGTAGTGCATGAACAGCCCGAAGCGCGCTTCGTCGAACCACTTCTTGGTTGCCAGTCGCGGGTCTAGACGATAGAGGTCTTCGTACCCGGCGAGGAAAGACGGAATCCTCTGCTCGGTCTCGGGCTCTGCGCCGCAGGCTGCTAGTCCGGCCGCGGCGGCGATGAAATCGCGTCTCTTGAGTTGACCCATGGCGGGATTTTAGCTCACTCCTCTTTGATATCCTGGACGATCTGGCCGGGTACCCGCCCGGCGTCCAAACGATCCCAAAGGAATAGAGCAATGGCCAAAGTCGTCACCTTCGGCGAGATCATGTTGCGTCTCGCGCCCCCCAATCTTGAGAGGCCCCTCCAGAGCCCGATGTTTGTCGCCACGTTCGGGGGAGGCGAGGCCAATGTTGCTGTTTCTTGCGCGAACTACGGGTTGGACGCCGCTTTTGTGACGGCCCTTCCCGCGGACCATGCGGTGGTGGACGCGGGGCTTGCGGAGCTGCGCGGCATCGGCGTGGACGTCTCCATGGTCAAACGCGACAGCGGCCGCCTCGGCGTCTACTTCCTGGAGCACGGCGCCAACCAGCGGCCTTCCAAGGTGATCTACGACCGCGACGATTCGTCGATCGCGCTCGCCAAGCCGGGCGACTTTGACTGGGATGCGATCTTCGACGGAGCGACTTGGTTCCACATCACCGGAATTACCCCCGCAATCAGCCAAGACGCCGCCGACCTCTCGCTTGAGGCGGTCAAGAAGGCCCAAGAGAAAGGCGTCACGGTCTCTTGCGACTACAACTTCCGCAAGAAGCTGTGGAAGTACGGCAAGTCCGCGCCTGAGGTCATGGGCGAGCTGGTGAAGTTTGTCGACGTGGGTATTGCGAACGAGGAGGATTGCCAGAAATCGCTCGGCGTTGAAATCGACGTCGATGTGGAGTCCGGCGCGCTGAACACGGATCGCTACAAGGAACTGGCCGCGAAGATGTTCGAGGTCTTTCCGAACCTTACGCACCAGGCGATCACGCTTCGCGAATCGATCTCGGCTTCGCACAATGACTGGTCGGCATGCCTCTACGACGGCAAGGACTTCTACCTTTCGCAGAAGTATCAGATCACCAACATTGTGGATCGCGTGGGCGGCGGCGACTCGTTTTCGGGCGGCTTGATCGGCGGCATGCACCGCCATCCGGACGATCCGCAAGCCGCGCTTGAGTTTGCCGTGGCGGCTTCTTGCCTAAAGCACTCCGTGCCGGGCGATTACAATCGCTTTTCCGCCGCCGAGGTCGACGGGCTGGTCAAGGGCGGCGGCTCAGGCCGAGTCCAGCGCTAGCGCGCTCTCGCGGAGTTCGGCATGGCTCCATCCCGCGATACGCTCTCTCCGGCCGCCGCCAAGACGCCTGTCCGGCCGACGGCGGAAATCTACGGCGTGGAGAGCTGGGGCGGCGGCTATTTCTCCGTCAACGAGAGGGGCCATCTATCCGGCTCGCCGCTCCGCATTCCTCAGCTGTCCGTCGATCTGTTTGAAGTGGTGAGAGAGCTTGCCGAGGAGCACTCGCCGCCGTTTCTGCTGCGTTTTCCGCAGATCCTCGACGACCGGCTGGCGGAGATCCACCACGCATTTCGCCGAGCTGTGCAGGAGCTTGACTACCGGGGCGGGCACCTAGGCGTCTATCCGGTCAAGGTAAATCAGAAGGCCGACGTGTTGGACCGACTGGTCGAGTCCGGCCGCAAGTACGACTACGGTCTAGAGGTCGGCAGCAAGGCGGAGCTGCTGGCTGCTCTTGCGGCCCCGCTCACGCCGCGATCGCTGATTGTGTGCAACGGGCTGAAGGACGAGACACTGCTGCGTTCCGCGGTTCTCTCTGAGAAGCTCGGCAAGCGAGCGGTGATCGTCGTGGAGGATCTGGAGGACGCGCTCGCCGCAATCGAGATGGGCGATCGCCTCGACGTGCGTTCCGAGGTCGGCATTCGCGTCAAGCTTTACTCGCGCGGCAGCGGCAAGTGGGAAGAGTCGGGAGGCGAGTTCGCCAAGTTCGGCATGAGCGCGGTGACGCTGGTTCGTACGCTCCAGGAGCTGGAACGTCGCGGTCAGGCCGATCGACTGAAGATGCTCCACTTCCATATCGGCTCGCAGATCACCGATATCCGTCGAGCCAAACAGGCCTTGAGGGAGGCCGCGCGCGTTTACGCGAAGGTGCGCAAGACGGGATTCGACGTGGAGTTTCTCAACGTCGGCGGGGGACTAGGCGTCGACTACGACGGATCGAAGACCTCGTCCGAATTCTCAGTCAACTACTCGGTGCAGGAGTTCGCCAACGACGTGATCGACTGTGTCGGCGAAGTCTGTGCGGGCGAAGGGGTTCCTTGTCCGACTATCGTCACCGAGTTCGGCCGAGCGATGACGGCGTACCATGCCGTACTCGTTTCGGATGTGAAGAAAGTGATCCGACCGGGCGGCGGCGCTGCGTACGATCTGGCCTCAATCGAGTCGGAAGCCGAACCTGTTCGTGAGTTGCTGGACATCGCGCGTACGATCGACGGCACGAACTTTTGCGAGCGCTATCACGACGCGGTTGCAGATCGGGAGGACCTCAACAAGCTGTTTGATCTGGGGCGCCTGAGTCTGGAGGACAAGGCGAAAGGCGAGTGGTTGTTCTGGACCATCCGTCGGGAGGCCGTGCTCCTGTCTCGCAGGCTCAAGAATCGGCCGGAAGAGTTTGAGGAACTAGAGAGACTCTTGGCGTCCAAGTACGTGCTGAACTTTTCGATGTTCGAGTCGTTGCCGGACTTCTGGGCTTTTGATCAGCTCTTCCCGATCATGCCGATCCATCGTCTTGACGAGACTCCGACCGAGTTCGGCGTCTTGTGCGACATTACCTGCGACTCGGACGGCGTGGTGGACAAGTTCGTGGATGTCCGCGACGTGAAGGAGACGTTGGAGTTGCATCCGCTGCGGGACGACGAGCCGTACTACCTGGCTTGTTTGCTGGTCGGCGCCTATCAGGAGACGTTGGGGGATATGCACAATCTTTTCGGCGAGGTAAACGAGGCTTCCGTCTCCGTCGACGAGAAGGGGAGAGTTTCGGTGGACAAGATCACCCGGGGCGACTCGGTTCGTCAAGTTCTCGAGTACACGGGCCAAGACGCCGATGCACTGCGTGAGTCGCTGGCGCGCCAACTGGCGCGGCGGAAGGACCACGGCTTGATCTCGGCTGAGGAAGAGTACGAAGTTCTGGCCTCAGCGTCGTTGGTGCTCGACGACTATACTTACCTCACCTAGGGACGCCTGCATGGCCGACTATTCCCAGCCTGGCATCATCTCCCGTCTACGCGGCTGGCTCTTTCCTCATGCGGCCGAGCGGGACCCGGGTTTTCGCGCAGAAATTCAGCGTCTCTCCGTGCGTTCGCTGTATATCATCGCGGCGGTCAATATCGTCATGCCCGCCATGGCGTTGGTCTTCCACGGCGCCGCCAACTTTTTTGAGCCGATTTACGATCGCGGTCCCGCCAGCCTGGCCTGGAGCGGAGTCACGGCGGTCGTGCTCCTGTGCCTGGCCCGCATCAAGGCGATCCACCGGTGGGCTCGTCCTATTGCGCTCGCCTCCGGCTGGGTGGCTGCGATGTCGCTGACTTGGGGAGAGTATCTAGAGGGCCCCAAGCCGGATGAGGCGCAATTGGCTTCTTTGGTCAGCGTAGTCGTGGTTCTCCTTGTAGGGGTTGCGACGATTCCGGCGCTCCCGATCCAAATCGTCGGCCTCGGTGTCGCGATTGGAGCCGGCCACTATGTCTCCTCCAGCTACGCGGTCAGTCAGGGCATCATTCCTCCGGTCTCCTTGCACCACTACGCCGGCCTTGATCTGATTAACCTGCTTTGTGCCGGCTTGAGCGCGACGCTCTATCAGAGATTGTTGGAAATGTACCGCTCGCGCAACGAGGTGCTTGCGGCCCAGGCGCGGCTTCTTGTTTCCGACAACGCGGCTACGCTTGGACGCTTTGCCGCTACGCTCAGTCACGAGCTCAATTCGCCGCTCGGTTCGCTCTCCTCCGCCCTCGATTCGCTGCAGCGCGTGGAGGAGCGCCGCAACCAGTCCACACCCGCGCAGATTGCCAGGTTGGATGCAGTGTCCAACGAGTTGCTCTCCACTTCGCGCCGGGCGGTCGACTCGCTGCATGCAGTGACTGAGCGCATGGCGCGCTTTACCAATCTCGATCGCGCCGAGACCTTGTCGGTCGATATCGGCTCGTTGCTGGAGGATGTGACTGCGATGCTGGAACCCGAACTTCACCCTGGGGTTCGGGTGGAACTCGTTTGCAACGATGCTCCCACGGTGACCCTACAGCCTCAGCAGATGAGCGCCGTGTTTTCACGTCTGCTTCGCCGAGCGGTTGAGGCCAACGGAGATCAGGGCGTGGTCCGGGTCTCCGCCTCGGGAGTGAACTCCCACGCCGAGATCGTGATTCAAGACGAGGGCCCGCCTCTGACCGAAGCCGAGGCGGAGCAGATCTTTGAGCCCGGTTTTCGTATTCGCGACAGCCGAGTTTCAGGCGGCAACTGGAGCCTATTCAACTCCCGTCAGGCCGTGCGCTCCTTGGGGGGAGACATTCAAGCTTCCCCCGGCCCAGACCGCGGGGCCGTGCTCACGGTCCATCTTCCGCTGTGACCGTACAAAGATTTTGGTGACGTTAACAATATCCTGCTCGAGTCGCGGCGTCGCGACCCGCTCCGTGTGCTAACCTTCAGCGTTCGTGCTGCTCGAACTCTCTGGAATTGAGAAGCGCTTCGGGGGCGTCCGTGCGCTCCGCGGAGGCGAACTCCATGCCGACGCCGGCCAGGTTCACGCCTTGATCGGCGAGAACGGCGCGGGCAAGTCCACGATGATGAAGATCATCGCCGGGATGCACCGTCGGGACGCGGGTTCGATGCGTTGGCAGGGCGGGGAGGTGGACTTCCGGAAGCCGGCCGACGCCCACGATGCGGGTATTGCGATGGTTCACCAGGAATCCCTGCTGGCGCCCCATCTCACCGTTGCGGAGAACGTCTTCCTGGGGCGCGAACGGGTCTCCGGTCCGCTTCTGGACCAGGCGAGGATGCTCGCGACGGCTCGTCGCTTGATCGAGGAACATCGCTTTCCGCTCCAAGCCGACTGGCGGGTCGAGCGGCTCTCGCCAGCGCAGAAGCAGCTCGTGGAGATTGTCCGTGCGTTGCACGGGGAGTCGCGTCTGATCATTTTCGACGAGCCGACCTCGTCGCTTTCTGAATCGGAGACGGTCGAGGTCTTTCGGCTGGTCAAGCAGCTTCGCGCTTCGGGCGTCGCCATCCTCTACATCACGCATCGGCTTGCCGAGCTCGACGAGATTGCCGACAAGGTCACCGTTCTCCGTGACGGCGAAACCGTCCATTCGGCTGACTTCGCGGATCTCACCACCGATCAGATCGTCCATCACATGGTCGGTCGCGAGGTCGAGCACATCTACGAACGAGAACCGCTCGAGCCCGGAGCCGAGGTGCTTTCAGTCGACCTGCCGGGCGCGAAGTTCACGATCCGGGCGGGCGAGATTCTGGGCATCGGAGGCCTGATGGGAGCCGGACGCACCGAACTCTGCCAGACGCTCTTCGGCGTGACTCCTGCAACGGAGGGCGAGATCCGAGTCGACGGTCGGCCGGTCGTCGTCCGTTCTCCCAAGGAGGCGGTCCAAGCCGGGATTGCCTTGATCACTGAAGATCGGCAGCGAACCGGCCTGGCCTTGCCGCTGCCGTTGCGCGAGAACGTCACGCTGGCGAATCTCACAGGAGTGACGCGCAGGGGCTTTCTCAACAATCGAGAGGAGATGCGGGTCGCCTCCGATTCCATCGAGCGCCTGCGGATTCGCACCGACGGAACCGAGCAGGCCGCCGGAAAGCTTTCGGGCGGCAATCAACAAAAGATCGTCATTGCCAAGTGGTTGTACGCCAACCCTCGCGTGATGCTTTTCGACGAGCCGACGCGCGGAATCGACGTAAACGCCAAGCGCGAGGTCTTCTCTCTGATGGAGGAGATGGCGCGCGAAGGTAAAGCCATCCTGATGGTCAGCTCCGAACTCCCCGAGCTGCTCCAGGTCGCCGACCGCATCCTCGTGATGCGTGAAGGCTCGGTCGTCGCGGAATTGCCGCGTTCGACGACGCAAGAAGAGATCATGCATCACGCCGCCGTCGGCTAAGAACAGGGGACACGACAACCGATGAATTCCTCCGCGCTCCAGCGCCTATTGCCCTTCTTCAGTCTGATCGCGTTGTTCGTGATCCTGTCGATCGCTTCGCCCTACTTCCTGACGGCGACCAATCTCTCCGCTGTGGTTCGGCAAACGGCCGTGATCAACATCATGGCGCTGGGGATGACGCTGATCATCGTCTCGGGCGGCATCGATCTTTCGGTCGGAGCCATTCTGGCCTTCTCCGGCACTGTGGGCGCGATGGCGATGTCGAGCGGACAACCGCTGTGGGTCGGCATCCTGGTGGGAATCGGTTGCGGGTTGGCGTGGGGTTGGATCAACGGCGTGTTGACGACGTGGCTCAAGATCCCGCCGTTCATCGTCACGCTGGGTACGCTCGGGATCGCGCGAGGCCTGACGCTGATCATCTCCGGCGGGCTGCCGGTCGTTGGTCTCCCGAAGGAACTCGCCTTTTTGGGTGAAGGGCGCGTCTTCGGACTGCCCTTCGTTTTGCTGGTGCTGCTGGTCTGCGCCGCGGTGACCCATGTGATCCTGCATCAGACGAAGCTCGGCCGGTACACGTATGCCATTGGCTCAAACGTGCATGCCGCCGTGTATGCCGGGATTCCGGTTTCGCGCTACACCATCGGCGTGTACGCGATTTCCGGGGCGCTTTGCGGACTGGCGTCGATGATTGAGACGTCTCGTTTGATGACGGGCCAGCCGACGGCCGGGCAGGGCTACGAGCTACAGGTGATTGCGGCGGTGGTGATTGGCGGAGGGAGTCTGACGGGCGGCGAAGGCAGTGTGATCGGCACGTTGATTGGGGCCTTCATCATGGGGCTCCTGGCGAACGGCAGCGACTTGTTGGGCATCAACCCGTACCTGCAGCAGGCGATCATCGGCGCGATTATCATCCTTGCGGTGGCGCTGGATGAAGCGCGCAAGCGGCGCTTTAGCTCTTAGTGGAGCAAGCAGAATGATAGCGATTCGCTATCATGGCGGTATGCCTGCCGTACACATTCGGGACGTACCGGAAGAAGACCTGCGCGCGCTCAAGCGGCGGGCCAAGGAGAATCATCGATCGCTACAGGGGGAACTGCGGCTGATCTTGCGTCGAGCGGCCGCCCAAGGCTCCGAGTCAGCTGCTGACCGGCTGGAGCTCATTACCGTGGAGAGCGCTCCCAATGCCGATTGGAGTCGCGCAGCGATTTACGGCGACGATGAGCGCTAGCCGCATCTTTCTCGATACGAATATCTGGTTTGAGGCTACGATCCGAGATCGTAGGTTGCATGCCAGCGCCGTCGCCGTATTGGATCGGTGGCCTCGTCGCGGCGTCGAACTGCTGACGTCCGGCCAGGTCATCCGCGAATATTTCTCCGTCGCCACCCGTTCGATTGACCAGAACGGCATCGGCATGTCGCCGGACGCGGCAGTTGAAGCTGTTCGGAGGTACAAGACGCGTACGACCTTCCTACCCGACAATCCGGCGGTGAGCGCCCTGCTGGAAGAACTGGTCATCCAGCCCGGCTGTCGCGGCAAGCAGATTCACGACGCCAACATCGCCGCTACTGCAATTCATCACGGCGCATCCGCGCTCTTGACCGCGAACCCGTCGGACTTCAAGCGTTTCGGCCAATGGATCGAGGTTCAATCCCTTGCCTCAGTCGCACTGTAACCCTCCGCGGGGGGCGAACTCCGCACCGAAGATTCCAACCAGGGGAACTTTCCGCACCTCACTCCGTTGTGATCTTTTCGAGGCCCAATATGGAAATGACTCGCATTGAGAAGAGGTTAGTGAACAGCGATCGGCGGTCCGCCTCGATCGCCTCCAGTTCGATCGGTCGACTGGCGCCCCACAGCCCTCTGCCCGGCCAGACTTATCTGGACTTTGGCTGTGGAACGGGCTCCGCGGTCCTCTCTGTGGCGCGTGTCTTTGGGCTCCGGGCGACCGGGGTCGACGTCGATCCGGATCAGATCGCTCGGGCTCGGGCGTCGACCCAAGACCCTGAAATCCGGTTTGAGGTTTGCGATGAGGACTCCACTCGGTTCGGCGACGGAGAGTTCGACTACGTCGCTTGCCACCGGGTTACCCACCACGTTCCACGCTGGCGCGGAGCCTTTGCGGAGGCCGCGCGTCTGGTCAAGCCGGGCGGCCTGCTGATTTACACGGACTTCGTCGTGCCGAGATGGTTCGCGCCGGTCGGGGAACGTCTCTTCTCGTCGTTGGGATTCCCGACGCTGGAAGGGATTCAGGCTTCGGTCGAGCGTTTCAATCTACGTCCGGTCCGCTTCGATCACACGTTGCTGAACCTCGAGGCGGTCTGGAGCAAATCGGACGACGGCTAGTCGCGACCGCGACAAGTGCGATGATAGTCGCGCAATGCGCAAAGTCACACGCGCGCTCGTCTCCTTTGTGCAGAACGAACTGGGCTCGCTGGCCGATCCCGCGAAGGCGGGGCCCATGCAGGCCTATTTGAAGACCCGGCAGCCCTTTTACGGCGTGCAGAAGCCGGAGCGCGAGACGATCCTCAAGCGCCTGAAGGAAGAGTTTCGACCTCCGGATCGACAAGTTTGGGAGGAAGGCGTCTTGGCTCTCTGGAGTCTTCCCCATCGGGAGGAGCAGTATCTGGCCATCCGCTACGCCGCACTCAGTCCCGAGTACGTCGACCATATTTCCCTCGCTCTGTCTAATCGCCTGGTGCGGGAAGGCGCATGGTGGGACCTGGTCGACGCGGCGGTCGGTTCGTTGGTCAGTCCGGCACTTCTGAGGCACAGAGAACAAGTTCGTCCGGCGATGGACCGTTGGGTGGAAGACCAAGACCTGTGGGTGCGGCGCGCGGCGTTGCTCTCGCAGTTGCGGCATAAAGAAGAGACCGACGAAGAGCAGTTGTTTGATCACTGCCTGAGGCGTGCGGAAGAGCGTGAGTTCTTTATTGCGAAGGCGGTGGGGTGGGCTCTGCGGGACTATTCCTGGACGAATCCGGAGTCGGTCCTCGCATTCCTCAAGGAACACCGTGAGCGGCTGGCCCCGCTGAGCCTCCGAGAAGGGGCCAAACGCCTACAGAAGCTTGGCCTGCTCTGAGAGCTACTTGCGCGCGGCCAGCAACAGAGAGTGGCCCCAGGGCGGTCGGAGCCCAGCCCACAAGCACGCGCGTTCCACTCGCCAGTAGGCTCGCAAGAGCGTCTGCTTCCAGTCGGGGTCTTGCGGCGTCGGCGGGAGACCCGCGTCCCCGCTGGGACGCTCCCCCCGGACCAGCGCCGCCAGGTCTCGAATCAAAGAGGGCAGAGCATTGACGCGGGCAAGAAAAAGGATCTCAACGTTCGACTCTCTACAGATGCCTTGCAGCTCAGCCGGCGTCCATTGGCGGTAGTCATGCGAGTCGACGTGTTTGCCCCACAGTAATCCGCGTCGAGTTGCGGTGCGAAGGACCAAGAGCCCGCCGGGGCGCAGCACGCGTATCGCCTCAGCCAACGAAGCCGCGGGGGCGTGTTGCAGCACGTCATGCGAGGTCACGACGTCCACGGTTTCCGAGGCTACGGGCAACGCCTCGGCCGCTGCTTGGGCCAGCGCGGCGGAGGTCTGTTGGGCGGCTGTCTCCAGCGCGGTGGAGTCGACGTCGAGTCCGATGCGGCGAGAGGCCTGCGTGCGACCGAGGAATCCTCCGGCGCCGCAGCCCACGTCGAGCCACGTCGCTTCTGTGGTCTGCTGCGCGTACTGTCGGATCAGTTGCTCGGACCAGTCCGCCATCGTCCGCGCCCACGGATCAGCCGCTTCATAGGCCGCCAAGCGGCGATAGTATTCCGGGGTCCGAATAGCGACGCGGGAATCCCGGCGTGCACTCATTTGGCTGTCGGCATCGGCGCGTTGGTTTCTGCGCGCCAGGCAAGCAGTTTGCCGTAGAGTTCCTGCGCTTTCGCGGGGTTGGACTCGGCGAGGTTGACCTTTTCGCCAATGTCCTCTTCCAGGTCGTAGAGTTCTAGTTGCCCGGTCTCGAAGAATTCGATGAGTTTGAAGTTTCCTTCCAGAACGGCCCCGCCCGGGGTGGTCCGCCAGGCGCCGGTTTGCGCCCTGGCTTCAAGGTAACCGGGGAAGTGCCAGTAGATCGGCGGACGAGGCTCTTGGCCTCGCCCGTCGCGGATCAAGTTGGTAAAGCTGCGACCGTCGATCGTGTCCACGCCGGACCTGTCGGCCCGGGCGATCTCAAGCAACGTGGGGAAAAAGTCGACCGACCCTACCGGTTCCATGCAAGTGGCTCCGGGGGGCGACACTCCGGGCCAGCGAACGATCAAGGGAACCCGAACGCCGCCCTCATAGAGCATGCCTTTGCCGCCTCGCAGAGGAGCGTTGGTCGTGACCTCGATCCGGTTGTCGACCCCGGCCGCCGCATAGCCGCCCAATCCCCCGTTGTCGGAGGTGAACAGGACGACCGTGTGGTCGGCGACGCCGGACTCGTCCAACGCTGCGAGCACCCTTCCGATTGCGGTGTCGAGGGTCTCGACCATGGCGGCGTACTTCGGGTTGGAATGTCCTCCCGTGGGAGGCTTCGCCGCGTACTTGGCTTCCAGGTCGGCCTTCGCCTGGATCGGCGTATGGACCGAATAGAAAGGCAGGTACAGCAGAAACGGGCGTTCATCTTCGGCCTGGATGAACTCGACCGCTCGGTCCGCCAAGCGGTCAGCCAAGTGTTCACCTTCTGCTCCGGGCTGGAGTTGCGGATTCTCCCAGGGCGCGAAATACCCGCCCCGAGGCGATCCGGAGTCGTTGCCCCCGATGTTCAAGTCGAACCCTTGGTTCTCTGGCGCAAACTCGCCCGTCCCCATGTGCCACTTGCCCATGTGAGCCGTTCGATAGCCCGCGGCGCGAATGGGTTCGGCGAAGACGACTTCTGAGACCGCTAGATCCGTCACGTTCTCGGCGGGGACCATGGCGCGAAACTCTTCTTGTCCGCGCGCGCCGCTCCCCACGGTATAGATGCCCGTGCGAGGGCTGTAGCGACCGGTGAGCAGTGCGGCGCGCGTCGGCGCGCAGTTGGGATTGGCGTAGGCGCTCAGAAAACGGATGCCTTCGCGCGCCAGTCGGTCAATGTGCGGAGTCTCGTAGAACTCGGTTCCGTAGGCTCCGACGTCGGTCCAGCCGAGGTCGTCGGCCACGATCAAGACGATATTGGGAGGTCCGGTGCTCGATTCGCGTCCGTTCTGCGCTGCGCAGCCGAACGAGATCAATAGGGCGGCGAGGATCGACAACGCAGCAGGGGCTCGCATGAGTCCAGTTAGAGTAACGAATCGTGAGCCTGAGAAGTGGAATTGCTTGCAGCCTGACCGGGCGGCTCCGTACAATCTTGTATGGTCATCCTCCCCATTCGGGAAGCGCTCACGTTCGACGACGTCCTGCTGCTTCCCGCCATGAGTGATGTCGTCCCCGCCGACGCCGACACCCGCACCCACCTCACCCGTAGGATCCGCCTGAACATTCCCATCGTCAGCGCCGCGATGGATACCGTGACCGAGTCCGCGCTTGCGATCGGTTTGGCCCGCCAGGGTGGCTTAGGGTTCATCCACCGCAATATGCCCGTGGAGCGGCAGGCCGAAGAGGTCGACCGCGTGAAGCGTTCTGAGAGCGGCATGATCGTCGACCCGATCACGATTGCTCCTTGGAACAAGATTTACGAGGCGCAGGAGTTGATGGAGCGTTATCGGATCTCCGGCGTTCCGGTCACCGAGGACGGAAAGCTTGTCGGAATCCTGACCAACCGGGATCTGCGCTTCGAGGAGAACTACGATCAGCCGATTTCGGACGTGATGACGAAGGACAAGCTCGTCACGGTCGGCATCGGAACGACGCTTGAAGAGGCCGAGCAGATTCTCCATCGCCATCGTATTGAGAAGCTGCCGGTCGTCGACGCCGAGGGAGTACTCAAGGGACTGATCACCGTCAAGGATATTCAGAAGAAGCGCGACTACCCGGTCGCCGCCAAGGACGACCAGGGGCGGTTGCTCTGCGGCGCCGCGGTGGGCGCGACGGGCGACTACCTGGAGCGTGCTCAGGAGTTGGCCAAGAAAGGCGTCGACGTATTCGGCATCGACACCGCTCACGCCCATAGCCAGCGGGTTCTGGACGCCGTCAAGGCACTGCGTAACGCGATACCCGAGGCGCAGATCGTCGCGGGCAACGTGGCGACGGCCGAGGCGACGAAGGACCTGATTGCCCTGGGGGTCGACGGGATCAAGGTCGGGATCGGCCCCGGCTCCATTTGCACCACGCGCATCGTCTCCGGCGCGGGCGTTCCTCAGATCACCGCTGTAGCAGACTGCGCCAAGGCCGCCGAGGGGACGGGCGTTTCAGTCATCTCCGACGGCGGCATCAAGTTCTCCGGCGACGTCACGAAGGCGATCGCCGCCGGAGCGGAAGTCGTGATGATCGGCAGTTTGCTGGCCGGCGCGGAGGAAAGCCCGGGCGAACGCGTGCTCTACCAGGGGCGCACCTACAAGACCTACCGGGGCATGGGCTCGATGGGCGCCATGACCGAGAACTCGAAGGCCGGCGCCGAGCGATACGGGCAAGAGTCGACGGAAGGCGGCAAGCTGGTGCCGGAAGGGATTGAGGGGCGCGTGGCTTATAAGGGGCTGCTGGCGGACGTGATCCACCAACTGGTGGGCGGTCTCCGCTCGGGCATGGGGTACTGCGGCTGTAACTCGATCGAAGAACTCCGCACGAAAACCCGATTTGTGCGGATCTCATCCGCCGGTTTGCGGGAGGCCCACGTGCACGACGTGGTTATCTCGAAAGAAGCGCCGAACTACCAGATCGAGCGCTAGATCACTTTCGTCTTCGAGACGTACATTCCGTCCCGGTAGGAATCGAAGAGTTGCCAGAGCCCGGGATGTCGGATCTCGGCCCCGGCCTCATCTTCCTCCAAGTGGCGTTCGGCGACGTAGGTTTCGTGCGTGCCGTCGTGAACCAGGACCCGGTACCAAGGCTGGTCTTTGGGCGGCCGGGAGCGTGCGACTTGGTCGTACCATTCCTCGGATCCCATGAAACAGGGGTCGACGTCGTAGACCACGCCTCGGTAGTCGAACCGGCGATGGTGGATGACTTGGCCGATCGAGAAGCGTGCGCCGGTCATTGGAAAAGACTACCAAGCGGCTGGCGTCTTGCGTATCGAGGAGTAAACTAAGCGTCATGTCGAGGCCGGTCGCCTTCTGCGTAGTCGCGCTCACGACGGGCGCCGTCATCGGGGCCTCGGCTCAGGTGCGGCCTTCAGGGAGAGCGTCCACCGGCGTCTCGGCCTCGCCGACTCGGGTGCAGCGGTCTCCGACCGGCGTCTCGCGGTCGCCGCTTGCACCCATTCGCCCCGTAGCACCGGGCCGCCCCGGAATCATCTCGCCCAGCGGGACCGGGGTCACGCCGCCGAACATCGTCTCCCCGAGTCTGCCGCGCGGCGCCTCGGCGACGGGCGTCCGGCCCGCCGGAGCAACAATCGCATCTCCACGGTCCGGACATGGGGCGCGCCGGGACTCCCGCGGTCGTCACGCGTACCGACGCGGCCGGACCCGCGTGTTCGTCCCCGTCTACTATCCGATCTTCGGGTATGACGGCGGCTACGGCCAGGCGCCGAACGTGATTGAGGTGGGCCCTGAACAGGCAGCCCGTTCATCCGCCGGGAGCGTGGTCGTCGTCGTCGGCGGATCGCGCCGGGTCTCCGCACGTCCCGAGTCCGCGAGTGTTGAGCTTGAAGACCAACGGCCGCGAGAGGTGGAAACCGACTATGTACTCATCGCTTTGGTCGGCGGCTTGATCTACGCCGTCGAGAGCTATGAGTTGGACTTTGCCACGCTGACCTTCACGACCGTCCAAGGCGCACGCTACGTCGTGTCCCGAGCGGAAGTGGACGTGGAGTTCACCAAGAAGCTCAACGCTGAACGCGGTGTTGAGCTCGAGTTCGAGTAACGGCCTAAGATGTCTGACGAACGGCGCCCGACAACAGGCAAGAAGATGCGCGAGTTGGTGTGCCTTGTCGAGGAGCCTCGGGTCTGTTCGTATCTGCCGAGCGAGACGGCGGCGCTGGAGTACCGGATCGTCCAAGACCTCGACGTGCGAGAGTACGAGGCGCTGTTGGAGCGGGGATACAGACGGTTTGGTCGTCAACTCTTCCGACCCGGGTGTCCGCAGTGTACGCAGTGCGTGAGCGTCCGCGTGCTGCTCGACGAGTTCCGGCCCTCCTCGAACCAGCGGCGCGTTTTGCGGGCCAATCGAGACGTGGCCGCGCGTCGGGTTCCGGCGTCGGGCGGTCCCGAGCATCTCGCTCTATACAACCGCTACCACCAGTTCATGGCCCAGGAGCGCGGGTGGCGTCCCGACAGCATTGGTCCGGTCGAATACGAGGAGTCGTTTCTGTGTGGCGGCGACGACTTTGCGTGGCAATGGGAGTTTCGTCGGGACGGACGCCTGGTCGGGGTCGCATTGATGGATGAAACGCTGAAGGCGGTATCGCTGGTTTACGCTTTTCACGATCCCGATTGGCGACCGTCGAGCCCGGGGACGTTTGCAATCCTGCACCAGTTGCTCGACGCCCAGCGCCGGGGCAAGAGGCATGCTTACCCCGGTTACTGGATCGAGGCCAACCGGTCGATGGCGTACAAGGCTCGGTTTCGCCCGTTTGAGCGCCTTCAGGGTTTGCCGGAACGAGGACAGACGCCGTCGTGGGCCTTGTACTCCCCCAGCAGTCAACGCGCCCCGGCGTCGCTCGTGACCGCCTGAGCGTGGCCCCGGACTGGTAAGATCAAGCCGACCCTTCAGGCCGCCCATGGAGCGCAAATCCCAACGTTTTTCGCTCGTCTTCCTCGGCTTGCTTCTGCTGGCCCTGGTCGGACTTTCCTTCTGGCATACATCGCTGAGTTTCGGCGACTTCCGGCCCGGGAACTCGAACGTAGCGATTGTTCTGTGGGGCATTCTGACGCTCGTCGCCATCGGCGTGCTCGCGTTGGGCTTCATGCTTTTCCGCAACCTGCTCAAGCTTTATGTCGAGCGACGGCAGGGCGTTCCGGGATCCAAGCTGAAGACCAAGTTGGTCGGCGGTGCGCTCCTGCTCTCGATTGTTCCCGTCGCGGCGATGGCGTTCTTCTCCTTCACGTTCCTCAGCCGTACGCTCGACAAGTGGCTGTTCCCGCATACGCGCGACATCCTGCAGAACTCCGAGGCAGTCACCGAGGAGCTCAACCGAATCCACCGCGAGAAGCAGGAGACGGACGCGGCGTTGATCGCCGCCATGCCTGCCACGGCCGCCGCATTCGATCCGGCGTCGGACCCCGATGCGGTCGAGGCTCAGCTCTTCGGGATTGCCGAGAAGGTTCGTGCCGAGTACGTCGGACTGCTTGAAGCCGGCTCTACCGCGCCGGCGATCGAATACAGACATGGTCAAGTCGTTTCAGGCCCGGTCGGCTGGAAGACGCCCGGTGAAGAGGCTGCGCTGAACGAGATCTTGTCCGGCATTACGAACCAGGAGGTTTGGGCCCGGGCGCCGGTGCGCATCGACGGGGAGACGGTCGGCTCGGTGATCGTCGCCTGGCGGATCCCGGAGGAGATCGTTTCTCTTCGTGCGGAGATGCAGGAGCGGTACAACGAATACCGCAAGCTGGAGCAGGAGCGGACAACGTTCAAGTACTTCTATCTGGGCGTGATGGCCTTGATCTCCGTCTTTGTCCTCTTTGTGGCCCTGTGGCTTTCCCTGTTTCTCTCTCGTCAGATCTCTGTGCCTATCGACGCGCTCGCCGAGGCGACCGAGGCGCTCTCTAGCGGTCGCTTCGACTATCGAATTCAAACGCCTGCCATCGACGAGCTGGCCGGCCTAGTCGTCTCGTTTAACCAGATGACGCAGGCTTTGGAGGAACAGACAACGGCCCTGCAGCGCAGCAACGCAGAATTGGAAGCTGCCAACGCCGAGATCGATTCGCGGCGTCGCTTTATCAACGCCATTTTGGAGAACATCACTCCGGCGGTGTTCTCGATCAACGCCGAGGGGCGAATCTTAAAAGCCAACTCGTCGGTTCGCGCGATCTTTCCCGAGTCGGAACGGACGGCGACGATCGACGACCTCTTTACGCCGGACGACCTGGAGGAGGTCCGCTATCTGCTCAAGCGAGCGCAGCGCATCGGACTCACTTCGCGCGAGTTTGAGGTGGCGGGGGAAGAACGCATCCGACGCTTGGCTGTGACTGTTAGTTCGCTGGAGCGGCAGACGGTGGACGCCGAGGGCGAGCAGGCTGCTTTCGTGTTTGTAGTGGAGGACATGTCGGAGCTGTTGCACGCGCAGAAGTCCGCCGCCTGGAACGAGGTTGCGCGCCGGGTCGCGCACGAGATCAAGAATCCGCTGACGCCGATCGCCCTCTCCGCGGAGCGGATGGCCCGCCTGCTCGACCGTTGGCAACGCCCGCTGGACGAGCAAGAGCGTCGCGAGCTCAAGGCGAACTGCGATCGCTCGACCGCGACCATTATTCGCGAGGTCGAGAGTCTCCGTCGGCTGGTCGACGAGTTCGCACAGCTCGCTCGTTTTCCGCACGCACGACCCGAGGTCGCCGACCTCAACCAGACTGTTGAGGAGGGACTGGCGGTCTTTGACGGACGACTGGAAAACGTGACCCTCTCCACCGATCTCGCCGCTGAACTGCCCCCGGCCTTTTTCGACCCCGAACAGTTCAAGCGAGTCGTGGTCAACCTGGTCGACAACGCGGCGGAGGCGGTGCAGGGGTGCTGGACGCGGAACATTCAAGTGCATACGAGGTTGGGAGCCACGCCGGAGACGGTCGAGTTGAGAGTGACGGACTCGGGGCCGGGAATCTCGCCTGAAGACAAGGAGCGGCTCTTTCTGCCCTACTTCTCCACTAAGAATCGCGGTACGGGCCTGGGACTCGCCATCGTCAGCCGCATTGTTGGTGAACATGGCGGTTCGATTCGGGTCGAGGACAACCGTCCTGCCGGAACGCGGTTTATCGTGGAGATTCCGATCGCCGATCCTCAAATCGCCGTCCTGCCGGAACAGAAGCCGGAAGCGGCCGAGGTGCGCAGTTGAAGGGCGAACGCGTCCTCATCGTCGACGACGAGCCCGGGATTCGCGAATCACTCGCGGCGATTCTCGACGACGAAGGCTACCGGCCTGATACCGCCGCGAGCGGCGAAGAGTGTCTGGAAACTCTAGGGCGACGATCGTACCCGTTGGTCCTACTCGATATTTGGCTGCCGGGAGTCGACGGGCTTACGACGTTGGAGCGCATCCAAGCGATGGACCCGGTCGAGCGGCCCGAGGTGATCGTCATTTCCGGCCACGGCAAGATTGAGACCGCGGTTCGGGCGACGAAGTTGGGGGCTTTTGACTTTCTTGAGAAGCCGCTCTCGTTGGAAAAGGTCTCCGTCACGGTCAAGAATGCGCTGGAGCATCGGCGGCTCGCCCGACAGAACCACGACCTGCGCACGCAGTTCGCCTCTCGGGTTCGCATCATCGGCGATTCCATCTCCATGAAGGCCTTGCGTCAGCAGCTTGAGTTGATGGCGCCGACGAACGGTCGCGTCTTGATCTTTGGCGAATCCGGCGTCGGGAAGGAACTGGTCGCTCAGGCGATTCACGCCCAAAGCACGCGCGCCGAGCAGCCGTTCGTGGAGGTCAATTGCGCGGCCATTCCCGAGGAGCTGATTGAGAGCGAGCTGTTCGGGCATCGCAAGGGCTCGTTTACCGGGGCCCACGAGGACAAGGTCGGCAAGTTCCAGCAAGCCGACGGCGGGACTCTCTTCCTCGATGAAGTGGGCGATATGAGCCTCAATACGCAGGCGAAGGTTCTCCGTGCGTTGGAGGAGCAGCGCTTCGAGCCGGTGGGATCCGGGAAGACTGTCCAAGTCGACGTACGCGTGATCGCAGCCACGAATAAGCAGCTGGAAGAGGAGATCGCGCGCGGCAATTTCCGCGAGGATCTGTTCTATCGACTCAACGTCGTTCCTTTCGTCGTCGCGCCCCTTCGTGACCGCGAGGAGGACATCCCGCAACTGGCCGAGTATTTCCTGGACGATTTCGCCCTGCAGTACGGCCGCAAGCGCAAGGAACTCACCCCGGCTGCTCTGGATGCTCTGGTCGCGTACCCGTGGCCGGGGAACGTGCGCGAGTTGCGCAACCTGATGGAGCGAATCGTCATCCTGAATCCGCAAGTCACCGTGGACGTTCGACAGGTTCCGCTTCCGCGCACGCCGCGCCGCGATCGCACGCCTGCGGAATCCGGCGCATTCCCGACGCTCGAAGAAGCCCGCAAGGCTTACGAGCGCAACTACGTCCAGCAGACGCTTGAGACCCATGGAGGCAACGTCAGCCGCACGGCCAAGGCTTTGGGGCTTGAGCGCAGCCACCTCTACAGAAAAATGAAGGCCCTAGGCATTGAGCACTAGGGCCTCCAGGATATAGGTTTCGCGGTTCCGGATCAGCCGTTGGCTGCGATCAGTTGCCGCAGCAGCGACGCTCTTCCGGGCTCGCGCAATTGAGCGAGCGCCTTAGCCTCGATCTGGCGAATCCGCTCGCGCGTGAGTTCGAACTTCTTGCCGATCTCTTGCAACGTGTGTTCGCGTTCAAAGCCGATGCCGAAGCGCATGCGCAGGACGCGCTCCTCGCTGGGCGAGAGGCCGCCAAGCAGTTCCGCCGTCTTGCTCTTGACGTCGACGTCGATCAGTTTCTCCATCGGAGATCGGGCGTTGGGATCTTCGAGAAGATCCTCCAGCGCCGACTCTTGATCGCGACCGACGCGAGTCTCCAACGAGACCGGCGAGCGTGAGATTTGACGCAAGGTTTCGATCTTGTCGACCGTGGTTTCCATGCGTTCGGCGATTTCGTCGTTGGTCGGCGGCCGTCCCAAGTCCTTTTCGAGCCCACGCAGGGCCCGCAGGAACTTGTTGAGCTGCTCGTTCATATGGACCGGGATGCGCACGGTGCGCGACTGGTCCGCCAACGCTCGGGTGATCGCCTGCCGAATCCACCAGGTGGCGTAGGTCGAGAACTTGAAGCCGCGGTGGTAGTCGAATTTCTCGGCCGCCCGCGCCAGTCCGATGTTGCCCTCCTGGATAAGATCCAGAAGATGCAAACCCCGATTGACGTACTTCTTCGCCACGGAGACCACCAGGCGCAGGTTGGCTTCCACCAACTCGCTCTTGGCTTGCTCGAAGCGCGCCTGACCGCGAGCCACGCGACGGGTGAGATCCAAGACTTCCGCCCTTGTCATCGTGCGCTCGCCCGCGGCGGGAAGCTCGGGCTTGGCGCCCTTAGCCTTCGCGCGGGACGCCCGACGTCCTGCCTTGCGGGCCTCCTCCAGCAGTTCCGGCTTGGCCGCGAGGAACTCCCCGGCCCACTCACGCCATAGGTCTTGACGCAGGGGCAGGTCGAGGATCTCTCGTTGGAAGGCCACGCGACGTCGGCCCAGCTTCCAACGCCAAGCGCGCTGACGCCACTTTGCCGCACCGGAAGCGGGGGGCTTAGCGGCGATTCGGTCGCACTCGGCGATTGACGCTTCAATCAACGCCAGGCGGGTCCGGATGACGCCGGAAAGCTCGACGGCTTCCTTGCTCTCGATTCCCGCTTCGATCAGCGGACGAACCGTGTCCGGCCGCTGCTCCAGGCGCAGGCGCGTCTCTTCCAGCCGATTCCACATCCAGGCAGACCGCGCCAAAGCGCGCTTCATCCCGGCCTCGCCGCGCTCCATGCGCTTGGCCAAGCGGATTTCGCCGCGCTTGTTCAGCAGAGGCACCGATCCCATTTCGCTGAGGTACAGCCGGACGGAATCTTCGGCCGGAGAGGCCTCTTCGTACTCGGTGGTCTTCACGTCTCCGTCGAGGTCCAACTGCCAGGTTGGGCGACGCGAATCTAGACGAGTCTCCTTCGCGTCCTCAACCACGCGATTCTCGTCGCTGTCGTTCTTTGTGATTCGCATAGTCATGGCAGCGCCCTCCGTCGGCTCTATAGTTCGATGCACAAACTGGTTGGTAGGTTGCAAGGTCATTGAAAAAAAGCCATTTAGATCGTTCTTCCTCCTCTCGCCGTGCTTCGTTACGCGTGCAAACTCGGTGGGCGAAATCTGATGCGTCTGCTGACACATCGGCATTTCCGCGCGCGATCTTTGGCAAGCGTTCAGTCCGAAGCGCACGGTAGTCGCTATTACTTAGACGGAGTAGGCGTCGGTTTCGTGCCGGTAGGTACTGAAAAATAACGGCTCTTTGTACGTTTGAGCACACCGGAGGCGACTCCCTACGGCGCCTGTCGCGACTGGGACCCCCTGCAGGCGGGGTTCGCTACGGATGCCGCGGTTTCGGCTTTACGGTGGCCGAGAACGGATTGATCGCTTCAGCCGGGAGGCGTTGGAACGTCGATTGGGAATCGCACGGCGGCGCCGGAGGTTCCACGATGCGGACCGGGCCGGGCGCCACAGGCCCCGGCAGGACCGGCATCGACCCTCCGGCCAAAGGCGTGATCGGCGTCAGAGGGATGGAGCAAGGTCGCGTTTCGCCTGCGTAGGAGCCCGCAGGAAGGTCCGCAATGACGATCTTCGGGATCTCTGTGAGGCGACCCCGTATGGGGTCCTTGGCGGACTTCAAGGGAGGCTTCTTTTCTTCGGCCAGCCTCTCGGGCGCGTCTTGAGCCCCCAGACCGGCCAAGATCATCAAGGAAGGAATCCAAGCAAGCGGGCGCATCGCACAACCTCCTGAAAGGAGTCTAGTCCGCTCAAGCGTAAGCTTCCGTGCGCTAACGTACAGCCGTTCTCGGGGCCGTTGCGGGGACGTTAGCGCCGAACTGCAACCTTGTCGGGCACATTCCCCGGCTGCGATCGGCCCAGTTGGCTCGCCAAGTTGGCCAATTCCGGCCCCATCGACTCGCCGTTCCAGGTCTTGCGTTCCCGCCCGACAAAGCCAAGCCGGTATTGCAGAACCAAGAAGATCATCCGCCAACCCAGCTTCCAGGTCTTCCAGAAGTCGCCGGTCACCGACGATTCGCCTACTCGTTCGCCGTAATTCACCGGGATCTCCGTGAACGGGATTCGGTGGGCGACGGTCTCCAACAGAATCTGCGGCCCGAAGTGCGACCCGCCGATGGTCAGGTGCGGGCGGATTAGATCGAGAGCATCTCGTCGCAGCAGCCGGTAGGTGCATCCCATGTCGGTGAGCAATGTCGTGTTGAAAAGGACCTCCGTCATCTTTGCGACGGCCCAATTGCCCCAGCGCAGGAACCAGCCCATGTTGGCGCCGGCCCAAATGAAGCTCGACGAGGTCCGTGTTCCGAAGACCACCGGCCGATCCTCAGAGTAAGCCAGTAATTTGGCGATATCGTGCGCCGAGAACGTGCCGTCCGGCTCGCACAGAACCACGATGTCGGCGTCCGTCGCGTCGATTCCGGCCATGAGGGCGTGGCCGTACCCCTGCTTGGTCTGAAAGATTTCGCGGGCGCCGGTGCCGGCCACTTCCTCTGAAGTACCTTCCGCCGCGTTGTTGTTCACCACAATGACTTCGTCGGCGAGCCCGACTCGCGCCACGTCCAGACAGGCCTGCCGGATGGAGTCCTTCTCGTTGTAGGTCGGGAAGATGACCGCGATGGATTGTGCGCGCCACATTGATTTGCTCTCGTCGGCGACCGACGGACCTTCTCTCTGCTCTCCGAGATTAGTTCTCAAGGAGAAGTCCGGATACTAGGGTTTTATCTGAGATCGGGCGCTGAGAGGCTCTTCTTTAGGCGTGTAGACGTAGATGCCCCCGACGAACGGACCGGGCACGTGTTCGACCATCTCGTAGTTTTCCCGGACGATGCGCAGATGGTCCGGGGGCAGACGAGGCGTCCCGGCATCGATTTTCGTTGGGTCGGTCTCGTCCAGGTCGTGATAGAGCAGCAGCGCCGAGAACGCGCGATTTTCGAGGTCTTGACGCACCGGTTCCGGGTCCGCGACGCCGGCGTCGACGAGGAAGGAGAAGATCAGCGGCTCCACGTCGATTCGTCCTTCTCGGGCGAACAGCAGCGGATCGATCTCAACCGAGACGATGCGCCCGGCGTCGGGTTGGACCCAGCGTTCCAGTTTGGCGTACTGTTCTCGTCGTTCCCCGTCGCGCACGTAGCGAGCGCCGGCATGGCGAAAGTCGGCTACGCAGTTCACCACTAGATGCAAGGCCAGAGGAAGCTGCAGAAGGGTCACCAGGCCCTTGTCTCGCGCCAGCAGCTTGTCGAACAACTCCAACTTCCACAGCGACCAACCCGCGCAGATCGACAGCACGGCGACCAACTCGATCTGGTAGTTCAAGTCCGATCCCACCTTGGGCGAGGTGGCAAAGAAGATCACTGCCGTCGCCGCCAAGTAGGCGAATAGCGGACGCGCCTCCCGGGAGCGGGCATAGCGCCAGCCCGCCAGGGCCATTACGATCAACGATCCGCAGGCGTTCACCAGATAGTTGAGCTGCAGCCCGAGAACATCCCAGGCGAAGGGGTTTAGGTTCGCCGTAATCGCGTTGTCGAAGTAATAGCCGCCTGTCAGGGAGTTCACCAACAGCGCCATGGCGCCGCCGGCGGGAGCCAGCAGGCCCACGAATTTTAGCCCGGTGCGACGGTCGTCCATCAGAACCATCAGCGAGATGGTTGCGCCCGCGGCCAGAAAGCTTTGCTTGGTGAAGATCGACAGCGCGATGAGCACTCCGCACCAAGCGAGCACGGCTCCACGCCGATCTCGGCGCCACGTCGAGTACCTCTCAAAGGCCGCCACTGAAAACGCCAGCGCCGGCATGTCCGACTGCCCGATCACTCCCCACGAAATCAGGTTGGCCGTCCCTCCGGCGAGCAGCGCCGCCGTCCAGGCGTAGCGCTTGTCTTCGGTGTAGATCAGCGCAATCCGGTAGACCAGCCAGATGACCGCCAGCAGCGCGGCGAATGCGATCGCTCGCCCGACCGACATCGGCTCCGCGCCCAGTAAGACTCCGACAGCTTCCAAGGAGTAGAGCAGGGGGCCGTAGGGCGAGACCGTGAACGGATACTGATCCAGATTCCAGTACAGGCTCTCGCCCCGGCTCAGCATCATCGCGTGCGACGCGATGATCGACTCGACTTCCGTCATGCCGTGACGCGCCGTGATCGCGACCAGAACTTGCAGGGCGCCGAAGAGGGTCGCGGCCGCGGTTGCGGTCAGGACTACTCGCCGCAGCGTCTTGGATTCGTTGAAGGCCACCCAACCAGAATCGGTTGGATATATGACGCGGGCTATGGGGGGAAACGCTGAGTTTCCCCTCGTTCAGGTCCCACACCCCCGCGCCTGACGCACGCTGCGCGGCGGAAGCGGGCTTTGGGCGCTCGATCGGTCCGCAGTTGTCCTCTCTACAGGCCCGTGGCGGCGGCCATGCGATCCCGACCGTCGACACGAGCGTCCTTTTCCGGTGAAGTCGACAGTTCGGAAACGTCGCTGGGCGCTAATGAACCGTCCTCAGGTCGCCCGGAGACCTCGTCCGGGTTCCGGCGCAGCTTCTCCGAATCCACCCGTGAGAACACGTACGGAGTCTCGAATCCGCTGAAGTACGTCTCGTCCTTCAACATTGGGAGGTCGGCTCCGATGGAGTGATTGAGAACGATTCGTAGGCCGTTGATCGGAGTGATGGTGGGGTACATGGCCTCCGCTCCCCCCTCAGGCAGCAAGACCGCATAGAGGATGCTGAAGCGCTCCCGGAGGTCGGTTTGATCGATGTTCTCCGACTGATAGCGCACGCCCGGTCCGTGGTCTCCGTGGATCACGATCACCGGCGGCTGCTCGGAGCGAGCAAGGATCTCGTCGATGGTCTCCAGCAATCGGCCGTTCAGATACTGGACTTGCGATACGTAGCCATCGACGTAGTCCCTACGTTTTTCCGCCCCCTTCTCCGCCAGCCGGTCGGGGTCGGCCCCTTTGTAGTCCGCGCTCTTGACGATGCGTTCTCCGCTTGGACCGAAGACAAACGGCGGGTGACCGTAGAACGAGTGGGTGTAGACGAACTTCCGGCCGGGGACGGAGATCGCGTCGCTCATGCGCTCAAACGGATAGAGCGTGCGATAGCGATGCAGGTCATACATGCTCGGCGCTCCAAACGCGTTCAGCAGCGCCGGTATTGGAGTCATTAAGCCCATCGTTTGAGTGAACTGGCTTGCGAACCACCATTGGCTCAAGTCGACGTCGACCGAGCCGAGTTGCGCCTCGGAGTACTCGGACCTGAAGGAGACGACCGAATAGCCCGCGGACTGCAAGAGCGCCAAAGACTGGTTGTCCGCCATCTTCTCGCGCAAGAAGCGGCGATCTGGGTTCGCTCCCAGCTCTTCGCCGACAATGTCCTGGAGGTAGCCCATGTTCATCGTCGAGGTCAACGATGCGAGCGTGTAGGCATAGTTCGAGACGGCCTCGTCGGCTACGTAGAAGCCCCGTTTCCTCAGTCCCTCGAGGAACGGAGAGTTATCCAACTGGTAGTCCTCTCGCAGCACGTCCTCGCGGCCGTACCCGTCCAAGACGAAGTAGTAGATGTCCGGCGGCTGGGAGCCTGCTTCGATGGAAGCCGGCTTGGACGGCAGCGGTTGGGGGGAGGCGAGCTGCTGCCGCGCCGTATACGCTCCATAGCTCCAGAGGCCGGCTTGGAGCAGCGGTCCTCCCACCAGCAACAGCGAAATCACGTTCAAAACGTAAGTCGCCGGGTCCAACAGCTTCTTCCACTTGAGGAGCGCAAGAGTTGCGGCGCAGGCGATCAGCAAGCAAACTGAGATCACTGAAGACCAGGCATCCCCGCTCGCCCCGATGGCCTGCTCCAGGGCTCCGTAGGAGAAGAAGGCCAGCAGCGGAAGAGACGTGAAAACGGCGGAGGTCTTCCAGTCTCCGGTGACCAGGCGCATCAGCCCCCACAGCAGGACGGCGACCGTGGTCACGATCGCGATTGGGGCGACGACCACGGAAAGGTCCAGCATGGTGATATTCGCCGCATAAAGAAAGGCCGACGGATAGATCGCGAACATGATGGGATGGAGCACCACCTGTCCTTTGGAGGTTGAAGTATTCGCGCTCGGGTTTTCCACCGTTCCATTGAACTGTCCGCCGGACCCGAGTCGTTCCCCGGGAAAGGCCCTATTTCTCCACTTGAAGTTCCGGGCCTGGTTGGTCTGAAAAGGGACTTTGTCCCAGTGGGCCCGATCGCCGGCGCAGAGTTCTACGTCGACCAGGTGAATTTCCCGTCTCGAATAGGACATGTTGCTTAGGACCTATTCGCGGCTTTGGGGCAATCGTGGATGCAGGACCTACACGTGACGACCTGGAAACAGCGCCTCAGCGCATTCCCTCAAGACTGCGGCGGATACCTGGACCCGGGAACGGGCAGCTACGTGCTGCAAATGCTGCTTGCCGGCGTACTCGGCGCGGGCTTCGCTATTCGCTCCTTCTGGTCCAACATTCGGATGACCGTGAGCTCCTGGAAACGTGGTAAAGACAGCCCCGAAGCTTAGTTCGCCCGCCCGCGTCGCCGGCTCCTTTCGCGATCCGAGCGGCTTCGTCTTTCGCAGCGAAGGCCACGTCTATCGCCAGATCAACCAGCGCTACAGGGAGCACTACGATCACCTGGTCGAGTCCGGTCTACTAGCGCGGCTAGTCGAGGAGGGCTTGTTGCTCTCTCACGTCGAGAGCGACCATCCGGCGCTCGAACCCGGCGACGCCTATCGCGTTCTCGATCCCGAGCAGCTGCCTTTTGTCTCTTATCCCTACGAGTGGTCGTTCAGCCAACTCAAGGACGCCGCTTTAGCGACGCTGCGTATCCAACGGCTTGCCGTCGACCACGACATGTCGCTGCGCGACGCCAGCGCCTACAACGTCCAGTTCCTGCGGGGCCGTCCGGTCTTTATCGACACTTCTTCGTTTGAACGGCTGCCTCCCGACCAGCCCTGGGTCGGCTACCAGCAGTTTTGCCGGCACTTCCTGGGGCCCCTGGCTCTCGCAGCCTATGTGGATATCCGTCTACTTGGCCAATTGCGCCTGCAAATCGAGGGCATTCCGCTCGACTTGGTGTCCCGCCTGTTGCCGACGCGCACGCGGCTGAAGCCGGCCCTGCTGATGCACCTGCACGCTCACTCCGCCGCTCAGAGGAAGACGGCGGGCAAAGCGCCGTCAGGACGAGCGGCCTCCTTCGGGCGCAACGCTCTGATGGGGCTCATCGACAGTCTTGAGTCGGCGGTCTCCGGCCTTTCCTGGACGCCGGAAGGCGATTGGGCGAAGTACTACTCCGAGACCAATTACACCGACGACGCCTTTGAGAGCAAGCACCGACTGGTTGCCGAAATGCTTGGCGAAGCGCGCCCGGAAACGGTGTGGGATCTTGGCGCGAATACCGGGCCCTTCAGTCGCCTGGCCGCGCAATCCCCGACCGTCAAGCACGTGGTCTCGCTCGATCTCGACCCGGCCGCGGTCGAGACCAACTATCATCTCTGCCGCCGAGAGCAGTCCGAAAACGTCCTCCCGCTCGTGGGCGACCTAGCGAATCCCAGCACCGATCTCGGCTGGGCCCACTCCGAGCGCCAATCCCTAGCTTCTCGCGGTCCGGCCGACGTCGTCCTCGCCCTGGCTCTGATCCACCACCTCGCCATCGGCAACAACACGCCGCTGGAAAGCGTCGCCGACTACTTCGCCCGACTCGCGGGACGGCTCCTCATCGAGTTCGTTCCCAAGCAAGACTCGCAGGTCCAGCGCATGCTCGCCTCCCGCGAAGACGTATTCGATCAGTACGATCAAACTGGTTTCGAGGCGGCATTCGGGCGTCGGTTTCGGATTGAGCGGTCCGAGCCCATCCCTGAAACCTGCCGAAGGCTGTACTTGCTCGCTCGTCTGGGGTAGCGCCCGGCCCCGTCCAGCTCAGCCCTTCCCGGCCACGATCATGAATTGTCCGGCAAGCGGCCGTACGGGCGAGGCCAAGTACAACCGCACCAGCCACTCCTGCACGGGCGCGCGGCCCTTCATCGTGAACGGCGTGAACCGGTTCTCGCGATGTACGATCGAAAAACCGCACGCTTCAAGAAAGTCGGAGAACGACTGGTCGGTGAAGATCTGCTTGTGCGTGTAGTCGTCGAAGTAGCGACGCGGCTCCAGCCGGAAGTTCGGCTGAACGACGATCAGTCGACCGCCCGGCATTAGCTTGCGGCGCGCTTGCGTCAAGATTTTCTCGCTCTCCTCGATCGTGAAGTGTTCAAAGAAATTCGAGGCGAATATGGTGCCCTGGGATCCGTCCTCGAGCGGCCACGGACTCAGCGCCGACTGGATGAGCGGGCGTACCTCAGGGGCCCAATGAGCGGTCAGCTCGATATTCTGATCGACGGCGCTCTTCCGCGACGCCTGGATGAAGCGCGTAAACTCCCCGTACCCAGCGCCCAACTCGAGCAGCGGCCGCTGCTCGTCCACCCAGCGCTGTAGATAGGCGCATAGCGGGCGCCAAGCCTTCGCTCGGCGCTCGTCGTGGACGAATCGGATGCGATGGTACGCCTCCGCGCGGGACTCGTTCGTCTCCGCTCTCTCCGCGATCTGAATCGTGCTCGACACTCGACGCCTACCGTCCTATTTATCGGCGCCGGAGGTCGAAAGCTGAAGCTTCCGTGTTCGTGGTTCCTGGCGCGGCAGGCGGCGATCGCCCTCTCCGCCCAGCTGATTGGATGGCTTCGGCGCTCGTACCGGCTGCGGCTTCTTGCCGGATCGATACAATCGGGACTTGGCCGTTCTGCCGCGCTTTGAAGTCGTCCAGGAGTGTCCGCACACCCGCGCCCGGGCCGGACTGCTGCATACTGCTCACGGCACGATCGAGACCCCGGTTTTTATGCCGGTGGGCACTTACGGGTCGGTCAAGGCGCTCACGCCGCGCATGCTCGGAGACGAACTCGGGGCGCGCATCTCGCTCGCCAATACCTATCACCTGTACTTGCGGCCCGGCGCGGAACTCATCGCACGGCTCGGCGGCCTGCACGGCTTCATGCATTGGGACCGGGCGGTACTGACCGATTCGGGCGGCTACCAGGTGTTTTCGTTGTCCTCGATGCGCAAGATCCACGAGGACGGCGTCGACTTTCAGTCTCATCTAGACGGTTCCAAGCATCGGTTTACTCCCGAATCGACCGTCGACGTGCAGCGCCTGCTCGGCTCCGACGTGATGATGGTGCTCGACGAGTGTCCGCCGTATCCGACCGAGGCCGGGTACGCGCGCGAGGCGATGGATCGCACCGTCCGCTGGGCCGAGAGAGCCTTTACCCATTGGCGGACCGGGCGGCGGCCGGAGGCGGCGCCGAACGAGCATCAGGCGCTGTTCCCGATTGTCCAAGGCTCGATGTACCCGGAACTGCGTCGGGAGTGCGCTGAGCGACTCGTCGAGTTGGATGCACCCGGCTACGCCGTCGGCGGTCTCTCAGTCGGCGAGCCGCGGGATTTATCGCTGGAAATGGTCGAAGCCAGCGAGCCGCTGCTCCCCCGCGAGAAGCCGCGCTACGTGATGGGCGTCGGCATGCTGGACGAGATTGGCGAGTATGTTGCACGCGGCACGGACATGATGGACTGCGTGTTGCCCACTCGGAATGCGCGGAACGGATACTTCTTTACATCGGCGGGCAAGATCGTCATCAAGAACAGTCGATACGCCGAGGACGGGGGCCCGGTCGACCCCGATTGCGCCTGTTATTGCTGCCGGAACTTCTCTCGCGCCTATCTGAGACATCTGTTTCTTGCCAAGGAGATGCTGTTCAGCACCCTGGCCACCATCCACAACGTCTGGACTTTCCTTGACACCATGCGGCGGATTCGCGAGGCTATATTGGTTGGCGACCTCCCTGATCTGCTGAAGCGTTTGCAGCTTGCAGGCGGCCCGCGAGAGTAGCGTCCGCGGCACGGTGGATCATCGCAACACGACGGCAGCGAGAACAACGACGTTCCGTATTCAACACGGACCGCTAGAGTAACGAGCGCCCGACTGACGCGAAAACGACCTCAAAGAAGATGATCGGCCCTAATTCCATGACGGCGACGCTGCTGCTCCAAGCGGGCGGCGAACCGTCACTCATGATCCCCGTCGTGTTGATGGTGGTCATCTTCTATCTGGTGCTTTTCCTCCCGATGCGCCGCCGCCAGCGCAAGCACGACGAGTTGGTCGCGGGGCTGAAGGCCGGCGACGTGGTTGCGACCAACGGCGGCCTGGTTGGGACGGTGGTTGGACTCAGCGACAAGACCGTCACTCTGCGCGTCAAGCCGGACAACGTAAAACTCGAGTTCGCCCGCGGCGCCGTGAGCGGAGTATCAGAAGAATCGGCTGACGCCTGATCGACGAATAGGACTTTTTGAGCAATGACGACGAGACTCTGGCGAAATTTAGGCATCACGATCGCGGTCACCCTGATTTGCCTGTACGGCGTGATCGGCGTGCCGGGTTCGTGGGACGAGCTCAAGGCGAATCTGGCTGAGAACATCAAGCTCGGACTGGATCTCAAGGGCGGCACGCACCTGATTCTCCAAGTCCAGGTCCAGGACGCCGTGCGAGCCGAGGCCGATCGCGTCATCGCCCAGCTTGAGGCCGACATGCAGGCCCAGGGCGTGGCGTACCAGTCGATTACCCGGAACGATCCGGAATCGATTGAGGAAGCTGATTCGATCCAGATTACAGCCGCCGGCATTTCGACCGACGGCATTGCGGCGTTCCGTGAGGCCGTCGAGGTTGGGTTGGCCGGCGAGTGGCTTCTCAAGTCCAGCTCTTCGGACACGTTTGAATTGACGATGAGACCCGCCTCACTCGCCGCGTTGAAGGGGCAGGCGGTCACGCAGTCGATCTCAACCATCGGCAACCGTATCAATGGCCTCGGCCTCACAGAGCCCGTCATTCAGCAACACGGACGCGCCGACGCCGAGCACGAGATTCTTGTTCAATTGCCCGGCATCTCCGATCCGGCGCGGGTGATGCAGTTGCTCAAGATGTCCGCGCAGTTGTCGATCCAGAAGGTGCTCGACGGACCCTTCCAGTCGCGCCAGCTGGCGATCTCGCAGAGGTCCGGCGTCTTGCCGCCTAACAGTGAGCTACTGCCATCCAAGCCGACTGCGGCCGGCGAGCCGGAACTCTGGTTCATCCTCGAGCGCACCCCTGCTATCACCGGCCGCGATCTGCGGAACGCGACCGCCCGTCGCAATTTGGAGGACGGTCAGTGGGAAGCCGGCTTTAGCCTCTCCCGCGAGGCCGGGCAGCGTTTCGGCAACTTTACCCAGAACAACATCCAGAACCCGATCGCGACCGTGCTCGACAACCGCATCATCAATGTGGCGACCGTCCAGAATCGCATCGAGGCGGAAGGCCGCATCACCGGTCTGCAGCAGACGGAAGCGACGGACCTGGCGCTGGTCCTACGTGCGGGCGCATTGCCTGCCTCCGTCGTCTACTTGGAAGAGCGCACGGTGGGCGCATCGCTCGGTGCGGACTCGATCCGTCAGGGCGTATCGAGCGCCATCTACGGCGTTATCTTCATCGTCGTGACGATGTTGGTCTACTACAAGCGCTCCGGGATCAACGCGGTCCTGGCGCTGTTTCTGAATTTGGTGATCCTGCTCGCCGTGTTGAGCTACTTCGGCTTTGTGCTGACGCTCCCCGGCATCGCAGGCATTGTCTTGACGATCGGCATGGCCGTCGACGCGAACGTGCTCATCTTTGAGCGGATTCGCGAAGAGCTGCGCGCCGGAAAGGGCGTCGTCGGCGCCTTGAACGCGGGCTTCGGCAAGGCCGTACTGACCATCGTTGATACGAACTTCACTACGATCATCGCCGCGGGATTCCTTTTCCTGTTCGGCGAAGGGCCGATCAAGGGCTTCGCGATCACGCTGGGCGTCGGCCTGATGGCCAATCTGTTTACCTCCGTCTTCGTCTCGCGTCTCATCTTCGATATGGGGCTGTCGGGCAAGAAGAAGGTGGAGGAGTTGAGTATCTAGAAGCGGTCGCGAGCATCTTTCGCGCGCATTTGAGGAACTTTAGGAGAGTCGCCGGTGTCTGCAACTGACGGAGCCGGCGGCTTATGGAACATCGATGCAATTCTTCGGTGAAACACACATCGACTTTATCGGTCGACGCAAAGCCTTCTTGGCCCTGTCTGCACTGCTTATCGTGGCGGGGGCGGCGAGTCTGATCATGAAAGGCGGCCCCAAGCTTGGAATCGACTTTAAGGGCGGCACGCTCGTCTACGTCAAATTCCAGCAGCCGCCCGACGTGGAGAAGATTCGGGCTGCTCTGGTGGGCCGCGGGCTCAATGTGGCAACCCTCCAGCCGTTTGACGACGGCTCCGAGCTCAAGATTGACCTCGACCTGGAGTCCGAGGTCGCCATGACCTCCGGCAAGGTCCAGATCGTCGAGACGCTCAACGAGGTCTACGAATCTGAAGAAGGCAAGTTGGACTTCAACAATGCCGGCGTCGAGGCGCTCAGCGACCGTCTGTTGCGCAACTCTGCCGTGGCCCAATCGTCGCTGAGTTCAGAGGAAGTGAGGCAGGCTGCACAGGCGCTCATCGACTACCGAGACCAGAATTCTGGTCTCGTGGGCGATTTCTCGTTCTCGGGTTTGCCTGGGGGCGTCGCGCCTGATATCCTATCGGCTCTTCAAAGTGAGACTTATCTTGGAGCCTTTGCGGTACGTGGCGTGGAAGTGGTCGGCCCCAAGGTCGGGCGCGACCTACAGGGGCAGGCCTTGAACGCTACTTTGGCCGCTTTGGGCGGGATGTTGGTGTACATCGCCTTTCGCTTTGAATGGATCTACGGGTTCGCCGCAGTCGCTGCGGTATTTCACGACGTTTTGATCACGGTAGGCATCTTCTCGCTGTTCGATCGCGAAATCGAGCTCACCGTGATCGCCGCGCTGTTGACTCTTGTCGGTTACTCCATGAACGACACGATCGTGATTTTCGATCGAGTCCGGGAGAACCGCAAGCTGACTCGGCGGGCGAGTCTGTCGGAATTGTTGAACACGAGCATAAATCAAACGTTGGCACGAACGGTTTTAACCTCCGGTTTGACCTTGATTGCCGTGCTCTGTTTGTTTATCCTGGGCGGCGAAGTTCTTCGTGGCTTCTCTTTTGCCCTCGTGGTCGGAGTGTTGGTCGGCACCTACTCGTCGATCTTCGTTGCCAGCCCGATCTTGCTCTGGTGGCAGGGCGTGACCGGGTCGAAGGCGGCTGGAGGTCGTCGCGCTAAGGGAGCCGCATAAAGGGGAGCGCAGACTTCCTGGACGGCCGGAACTGTGAAGGGATTCTCTTGGTAGAGTCCACGGAATAAATCGCGGAAACCGCGACAAAGAGGTGTAGCAAAATGTTTGAACAGAGCTTGATGGAAAACAACATCAAGACGCGGACATCCTGGACGGTGATGCTCTCGTTCGGCCTGCAAATCCTGGCCATCTGCATCGCCCTGCTGATCCCGCTTCTCAACTACTACGACATCCCGGTGGCCGAGCTGACGACGTTCCTTGTCGCACCGCCGCCGCCTCCTCCGCCGCCTCCTCCTCCGGCCGCAGTCATTAAACCCAAGAAGGTCATCCCGCGCGAGTTCGACGCTGGTCAGCTCACGCAACCCAAGAAGATTCCCGACCAGGTCGCTGTGATCGACGAGTCGGACGTCCCCCCACCGTCCGCCGGTATCGCCGGCGTAGTCGGCGGCGTGCCGGGCGGCTCGGCCGGCGGCTCGCTGGGCGGTGTTTTGGGCGGCATCATCGGCAGCACGCCGAACGTGGCTCCGCCGCCGCCTCCTCCTCCGGTCAAGAAGGCCCCGCCGGCCCCGAAGCGCATTCGCGTCGGCGGCGCTGTGCAGAAGGCTCGCCTTCTCCGCCGGGTGCAGCCGCAATATCCGGCCCTGGCTCGCCAGGCGCGTATTCAAGGAACCGTTCAGCTTTCCGCCGAGATTGCCAAGGACGGATCGATCCAAAAACTTGAGGTCATGAGCGGGCATCCGCTCTTGGTCCCGTCCGCTCTGCAAGCGGTCAAGCAGTGGCGGTACAAGCCTACGCTGCTCAATGGGCAGGCTGTTGAAGTCATTACGCAAATCGCCGTCAACTTCACGTTGAGCGGATGATTTCGGACTGCAACAGATCACGGTAAATAAAGGTTTCGTTTGGAGTTTGTCACCCAAGTTCGGGCTTCGCCGCGCAGGCGGCGGAACCGGGCTACGAGTCGGTCTGCGACTCATTGAACGTCTGACAGGAGGAAAACACTCAATGCTTACTCAGTTTTCGGTTTGGGGAGTCCTGCTTCTTCAGCAGGAAGTCGGTTTCGACATGGTCTCGATGTGGAACCAGATGGGCTTTGCCGCCCGTGCGGTCGTCATCATCATGTTTCTCATGTCCGCTTGGTCGATCGGCGTGATGATCGATCGTTGGATCGCTTACTCGGGCGCCAAGAAGCAATCGCGTCAGTTTGCACCCGCAGTAGCCGGCGCGCTGCGTGAAGGAAAGTTGGATGAGGCCATCAAGCTGGCCGAGCGCTACAAGAAGAGCCACTTGGCGAAAGTCGTGTCGGCCGGTCTGCAAGAGTTCCAGGCGCACAACGCGTCGACGGATATCCCGGGCGAGACGATTCAGTCTTCCACGAGGGCCCTTGAGCGCGCGCAAGCCATCGTTCACGCGGAACTGAAGCGCGGATTGAGCGGTTTGGCGACCATCGGATCGACGGCGCCGTTTGTCGGCCTGTTCGGCACGGTTGTCGGCATCATCAACGCCTTCCAAGGCATTTCGCAAGAGAAGTCGACGGGTCTGGGCGCGGTTGCCGGCGGTATTTCGGAAGCCTTGGTCGCAACGGCCATCGGTCTCTTCGTGGCTCTGCCCGCCGTCTGGATGTTCAACTACTTCAACTCGCAAGTAGAAGCGTTCGACGTCGAAATGGACAACTCCAGCTCGGAGTTGATCGATTACTTCCTGAAGAGGACCTCGAAGTCGTAAATCGCTTCGGCGAGCCGCAGACCGACGTTCGAGGGTCGGGCGGCGGGCTTTGATTCCCGCCGCTCGGCTCCCATTCGACGAAGAGAAATCGCTATGGCAAAGAAAAACAAGTACGAGGCCGATGGATCGATCAACGAGATCAACGTGACCCCCATGGTCGACGTGATGCTCGTCATGCTGATTATCTTCATGGTCATCACGCCGATGCTCTCCAAGGGCGTCAGTGTGGATCTGGTGCGCACGCGCAATCCGATCGCCATGGAAGAGGCCGATAAAGAGGACGCCGTCCTCGTGGCGGTGACCCGTGACGGACAAGCCTTCTTGGGCACGCGCCGCGTGACGAATGAAGAGCTTTCCTCGCAGGTCAACGACCAGGTTTCGACCCGCATCGACAAGACGGTCTATCTCAAGTGCGACGCCCGTTCTAAGTACGAGCGCGTTGTGGAAGTCGTCAATTTGATCCGTACCGCGGGCGTCGACCAAGTCGGCCTGCTGACGGAAAAGGAAGACAGTCAAGCCGGCATGCCGGTTATGTAGAAGGCTCCCGGTCGCCTTTCGCGGCTGGTTGAGCAGGAGGATATCGCTATGGGAATGAGTGCAGGCGGCAGCAGCGACGGCGCCCTCAGCAGCATCAACATGACGCCGATGATCGACGTACTTCTCGTACTGTTGATCATCTTCATGGTCATCACGCCTTTGACGCCGAAGGGCCTTGAGGCGCTGGTTCCTCAGCCGAACGAGGACGAGCAGCAGGAAGACGTGAACCAGAGGACCGTCGTGGTCTCGGTCGCGCAAGATCGTTCGATTCTGATCAACCGCGACCCGTCGAATCTCGACGTGCTCGAAGACCACCTTCGTGAGATCTTCAAGAGCCGTGCGGAGCGGGTGATGTTCGTGCGGGGCCATCCGGCTCTCGACTTCCGCGACATCGCGTCGATCATTGACGTCGGCAAAGGCGCCGGCGTAGACAAAATTGGCCTGATCACCGAACAGTTGGAAGACTGGTAGGGGCGGGACGAACAAATAACGTAAAGGGCGCCCCCCAGCGGGCGCCCTGCAAGCTAGAAGCAGGAACAGAAACGATGACGACTTTCAAGAGGCTCTCGATTACCGCCGTCGCACTCGCGGCGCTGCTCGGGTCGGGCTGCAGCAAGCAGATCAACTTCCTCAAAGCCCGCAATGAGCTGAACAAGGGCGTCGGGGCCTTCAAGGCGGCCGAGTACAACGAAGCCGCCGCCCGCTTCCAGGCGGCGCTGGATCTTGATCCGGAACTCAACGACGCCCGTGCCTACCAGGCCTACTCCTACATGATGCAGTACATTCCCGGCGGTGAATCGGCCGAGAACCAAGCCATGGCCGAGAAGGCGCTGGCGGGTTTCGATGAGGTTCTGGCCAAAGACCCGAAGAACACCTTCGCGGTCTCCGCGGTCGCATCTCTGTACTTCAACATGAAGAATTTTGATGAGGCCGAGACCTGGCATCGCAAGCGAATTGGACTGCTTGAAGAGCAAGCGACGGCTAGCGAGACGGGTGAAATCGACCCGGTCGCGGCCGAGTCCTATTACACGATCGGCGTCATCAAGTGGACCGAGTCCTACCAGCCGCGCCTCCAGGTGCGCGCGGATTTGGGTATGAAGCCCGACGATCCTGGTCCGATCAAGGACGAAGAGAAGCGGACCGAGTTGGCAGAGACCGCTGTGCCGGTAATTGACGAAGGTCTGACCGCTTTGACCAAGGCGCTTGAGATCAATCCCGACTACGCCGACGCCATGGCGTACCTCAACCTGCTCAACCGCGAGCGCGCCGACCTAGCCGAAACCGACGAAGAGTACGAGCAGTATCTCGCAAAGGCCGACGAGTGGGTCGAGCGCACGTTGGAGACCACGAAGCGCCTCAATGACGAGAGCACGATCGACCAGTTCGCCGCCGAGTAACCGGTCGCGACTCGGTTTCGATCGCAAACAAAGCTACAATAAAGGCCTGAGGTCCCTTGTGGGGCCTCAGGCTTTTTTCGTTTTGGGGCGAGAGGGGGGACGCGGAGACGATGTCGAGTCTGCCGCTGCCAATGGAGTCCACGCCGCCGAACGCGGCGCTGCTTGAGCGCTTCGAGGAGCTGCTGGAGAAGGTTCGTCTTGCCCGCCCTGACGAGGATCTGACGGCGATCCGCGATGCTTTCGCGTTCGCTTGCGAGCGACACGCCCACCAACGCCGGGCCTCCGGCGAACCCTATGTTGCTCATCCGCTGGAGGTGGCGCATCTGCTGGCGGACATGCGCCTTGACGGGGTCGCCCTTACCACCGGCCTGCTCCACGATGTCCTCGAAGATACGCCGACCACGGTGGAAGAGTTGCGGCGTCGCTTTGGCGACGACGTGGCCCACTGTGTCGACGGAGTCAGCAAGCTAGGCCGTATTCACTATCGCTCGGCGGAGGATCGGCAGGCGGAAACCTATCGGAAGCTGCTGCTGGCGATGATCGAGGATATCCGCGTGATTCTCGTGAAGCTGGCCGACCGGCTTCACAACATGCGGACTCTCGATCACCTATCGTCGGAGCGCCGGATCCGCATCGCGGGCGAGACGCGGGAGATCTACGCCCCGATCGCTCTCCGCCTCGGGATGGGCAAGATCCGCAGCGAACTGGAGGATCTGGCTCTCGCTTACTTGGAGCCCGAGGAGTACCAGAAGATTGCTCGCTACATTGAGACTCATCGCGAAGCGAGCGAGGAATTCTTAGACGAAGTCCGTCGGACGCTGGAGCATCGCCTCGCCGAACAGGGAGTCCCGGCGGAGATCCATGGTCGCATTAAGCGCCCTTCGTCGATCGCGCGCAAGCTGCGACGCCAGCGCATCGACCTCGATCAGGTCTACGATCTTCTCGCCCTACGGGTCATTACCGACACGAAGCCCAATTGCTACGCCGTTCTCGGCGTGATCCACGACGAATGGCGCCCGGTGCCGGACCGCATCAAGGACTGGGTCGCGATGCCTCGCCCCAATCTCTACCAGTCGCTGCACACGTCGGTGTTTACCGATCAGGGCCAGCGCTTTGAGGTGCAGATCCGCACGGAAGAGATGCACCAGATGGCCGAGGAAGGGATTTGCGCGCACTGGAAATACAAGGAAGGCAAGCAGGAATCGGGCGAGGAGCAGGGGATCGCGTGGCTGCGCCAACTCGTTGAGTGGCAGCAGGAGGTTCAGGATCCCGGCGATTTCCTTTCGACCCTGAAGATCGACCTCTACCCGGAGGAGGTCTACGTTTTTACGCCCCAGGGCAAATTGATCGTTCTGCCTCGCGAGGCGACGCCGGTCGATTTCGCGTACTCGATCCATACCGAAGTGGGCCACTCCTGCGTAGGGGCCAAGGTCGACGGGCGGATCGTCCCGCTCAAGTACCGTCTCAGCAACGGCGAGCTCGTCGAGATCATTACCCAGAAGGGCAAGGCGCCGAGCGCCGACTGGCTCAAGTTCGTCAAGACCTCGCGCGCGCGGCACAAAATCAAGGCGACGCTCAACCTGCGTCGTCGTCACAAAGCAGAAGAGATTGGGCAGAAAGCTCTTGAGCGCGAGGCCCGCCGCGTCAAGCTGCCTCAAGCCGAGTTGAACTCCAAGCAGATCTTGGAGATCGGACAAGGCTACGGTTGTTCGCAAATCTCCGATCTGCACGCAGCCATTGGATTCGGGCGCTACTCCGCTCGCCAAATCGTCTCGAAGCTCCTCCCTGAGGCTCCGCGTGATGAGAAGCCGGCCGTCGAGAAGGAGCCGACGCAGACGCGCCGTCACGCCCCCCTGGTCGTCGAGGGCGAGGACGACGTTCTCGTGTACCGCGCTCGTTGCTGCAACCCCATCTCCGGGGAGCCCATCGTCGGCTACATCACCCGCGGCAAGGGCGTGGCCGTCCACTCGCGGACCTGCCCCAACGTCGCCAACTTGATGTACGAGGCCGAGCGTCGGATCGACGTGGCGTGGTCTCGCGCCAAGGACCACACCTTCCACACCGATCTTTCGATTTACGTCGAAGATCGTCCCAATATTCTCAACGACTTCACCAGCATCCTCAGCGACGAAGAGGTCAATATCACCCGCGTCGATTCGCGCAGCGGACAAGGCCCTAATCCTCCCGCCATCGTGAACCTCACGGTCGAAATCTCCGATGTCGGTCAGCTTGAGCGCATCCAGCAGCGCCTTCGCGCCTTGCCGTATGTTCGCGAGGTCAACCGGGCGTCCCGCGGGTAGTCCAGCTACTGGATGTAGCCCAGGTCCTTGAGCTGTTGGAGTCCTTCCTCCCCCAATTGGACTGCGCCTCCGCCTCCTTCGGCGGGCGTCTTTGCGCTCCAACCCTCCAGCGTCGATCGCAGGGGCGCCTCGCGCGGATCGGACGCCCCTGCCTGATTGACAAGCTCCCGGGGGTCGTCTTGCAGATCGTACAGCTCCCAGACGACTTCTTCTTCCCGGTTCAGGATGAGCTTCGCGTCGCCCGTGCGTACCGAATAGAGCGGCCCGGGGTTTGAAGTGAACACGTCGGAGAGATGCGAGAACGCCGGCGGCGGGGCGGTCCCGTCCGCACTGCCTCGGGCGAGTTCGCTCAGGTCGCGCGATCCGAACTGCCGATCGGTCGACAGGCCGAACGAGCCTCGATCGACGCCCGCCAGGCTCAGTACCGTCGGCGCCACGTCGATCAAGCGAACCTGCTCCTCGACGATTCGACCAGCAGGCAGTCGCCGCGGATAGCTCAAGATCCAGGGCACTCGCAGAACCTCTTCATAGAGAGTCTCTCTGTGTCCCTTTTGGCCGTGGTCGAAGAATTCCTCGCCGTGGTCCGCCGTGACCGAAACAATCGTATTGTCGAGCTCTCCCATGGCTTGCAGCCGGTCGAGCAGATCGCCGATGTATTTGTCGGTGTATCGAATCTCGCCGTCGTAGAGCGCGACGATGTGCTCTAGGTCGCGCGGGTCCATTTCCCGGTGGATGGCCGGGTTATTCACGAAATTCGTCGCGTCGGCCTCGCCCTGATACTCGGGATCGAACATCTCGACGAATTCAGCCGGGGGTTCGAAGTCGTAGTGGACGTCCCACAGATGAACGAACAGAAACAGCGGTCGACGGCGTCCGCGCCCGTCCCAGTCCTCGAGCCATCTATGGACCTCCGCAATGATCCTCGGGGAAGAATTTCGCGTGTTAGCCAAACGATCTTGGTAATGATCGAACCCTCTCGCAAACCCCCATTCCGATTTCACGTAGCCGGAGATGGAGACGCCGGCGGTTTCGTATCCCGCTGCTCGGAAGGTTTCGGCCAGCGTCGCGATGGATCGCGACAGCGCGGGGCGAAAGTCGGATGTGACGCCGTGGTCCAGCGGATCGAGGCCCGTCAAGAGAGACATATGCGACGGGAGCGTCCATGAAGTAGGAGCGACCGTGGAGTCGAAGCGCACTCCCCCTGCAGCCAGGCGGTCCAGATTCGGACTGGTATCTCGTTCGTAACCGTAGGTTCCGAGGTGGTCGGCTCGCAGCGAATCGATGGAGATCATCAGAACGTTGGGCCCGCCTGAGGGCGGCGCCTGGGCAGGGGCTCCCCAGCCCAGACCCCACCCTGCCAGCAGGGCGAAAGCGCCCAAGAAGGCGGACGATTCTCCCGCTCGACCAACCCTCGAGCCGATTCTTCGGATCCTCGGCGAGATCAACCACAGCGCGCAGGCCGCAGCGACCCCCACAATGAGTGCGATCGCTCCATAGAGGATGCTGTAGCGTGTAGCGCTCGACAGTCCGACCCCAAGTAGACCCGAGGCGAAGGCCGCCCGCTGCATGGGCAGCAGGAGCCCCATGGAAGCAAGCACGATCGCCAGCAACCCCATAGCGGTGCTGCGGTGCGAGTCTTGACCGGGGGGCGCAATGCGACGCGCGATCGGCCATAGCAGGACGGCCGCGACCAGAATTGGCGCTGCAGCCAGTGCGAAAGCCTGCAGGAAGAGGGGGCCGAGGCTCCCCCAACCCTCAAATACGTGGTACTCAAACGCCCAATTCGGAACCAGAGCGCTGACTCCCCCGGCGAACCATCTCAGTAGCGGCAGGAGGGTCCCGAGGCCGGTCTGGATCGCTCGACCTCCGCCGCTCTCGATCGCCACGTAGAGCGTATTCGTGAGCGCCACGGCGAGGGCGCTCGCAAGGGCGATTCGCAGAACCATACGGTACGAGGATAGCCAATCGAGGAGGCTCCTCGATGGAGACGATCGTCACCGGGCTTCCAACAATATCGAGAAATCCTGACGCCGGTAGAGGCAAGTTCCGTTCGTGTCTTCACAGACATAGTAGAGCGCGTAGCCCTCGACCTTCGCTTGTCCCACGGGCGCCCACTCGCGGCGGATCTCCACTTCCGCTGAACGGGTCTCTAGGCTCACAGCCTCCGCGGGCATCGCTAGCTGTCGATAGGAGCTGTCGAGCACGTATCCCTCCGGCGGCTGAACCCAAACCTCGACGCCCTCGACCTCGTTGTTCCAGTGGGCGCGGTTCTCCTCATTCGGACGAAAGGTCACGTGCAGCTGCGCCGCCTCTCCTGATTCCAGCGAGGCCGGAACGGCCACCGTTTCCACCCTCACGAACTCGCTGTCGTCTCGATGGATACGTCCCTTCGCGTCCGGCTCAGCGACATCCGCGGCGGCCTCGAAGTCCTTCAGGGGGGCGGCGAACTCGGCCCCGGCGGGCTCCACCAGCAGCGCGTGCGGAACCTCGCCTCGTACAGTGAGCTCCTCCCGCGCGGTCGGCACCCAATCGTAGAACGGATACGGCTTGTCCAATCGCGGTCCGTACTGTTGAATGCGTCGCCGCCAGATGTATTGGTTCGGATCGAGATCGAGCGCCGACTTCCAGGCATTCACGGCGGCCTGGAAGTCGTCCGACTGTCGGGACTCCGAGTCAAACCGTTTCCGGAGGGCCACGCCCAAGCGGAACTGATTCCAGCCGTCTTCAGGTTCCAACTGGACCGCCCGCCGGTAGGCGTCGACCGCCTCGTCAATCCGATCGATCTCTCCGGAGCGGATCGCCGTTGACGCGAAGCGCGCCAGTTCCACAGCGTCCGCGCGCGGCCCGGGCGCGGACGGCACGACCCACTCCGACTCGGCCGACGACCCGGCCGCCGATTGAGCGGCTGGCGGTTCAAACTCGGTCTCCATGAAGCCGCTGCGGAACGATTCCACGTCGTCCACGCCGAGACCGACTTCGCGTACAACGCCAAACTCGTCGATCGCCACGGTGATCGGGACCGCCGCAACCTCCAACAAGTTGAGCGAGTCGACTAGGATCGGCCAGCCCATCTGTTTCCATTGCATGAAGAGGCGGCAGCGGTCCGGATGTTGCTCCTGGATGATGCCGACCATGTTCAGCCGGCCCGACTCCACCAGGTCTTTCACTGCGTCGTGCCACCCGGGCACGTGCTTTCGGCAACCCGCTCACCAGGAGGCGAAGACGTGCAGCAGCGTCTTGCGACCGCGGAACCGCGCCAGCGTGGCAGGCGAGCCATCCTCGAGCATCGGCAGCAGCACCTGCGGGAAGGGGCGTCCGACTTCAATCCGCATATCGGGCGCCTCGACCCTTTCCGGCGGGCCGCACGCTGCGAGAGCCGCCGCCGCGACCAGGACTGCGCTGCGCATATCGCCAATTCTACCGGTGCACTCCACTGGGCGCTGTAAACATCGGCGACAATACTGGCGTGCTTCGCTCGCGCCGGCTCTTCCTGCTGCTCTTATCAGCACTTCTGCGACCGGGGCTCCTGAGGGCCGAGGATTGGCCCGAGTGGAGAGGCGCCGGTCGAGGCGGCGTCTGGAACGAAACCGGCGTGATCGAACGATTCCCTGATGACGGGCTCGCCGTGCGCTGGAGGACCCCTATTGGATCCGGCTACTCCGGCCCGAGCGTCGCGGGCGGCCGGGTGTTCGTGACCGATTTTCGGGCGGGTGGAGGGCGGCAGGGCGAGGAGCGGATACTGGCTCTCGATCAATCCAGCGGAAGTCTGCTCTGGTCTCACGGCTGGTCGGTCGACTACGCCTCGATCGCCTATGCGTCCGGCCCGCGTGCGACCCCGACGGTCGACAGCGATCGGGTCTACGCCTTGGGCGCCGGCGGCGATCTAGTCTGTCTAGGCGTGGAGGATCGCGCCGAGCTTTGGCGCCGGAGCTTTGCCCGGGACTTCGGCACGGAGCTTCCGCCGTGGGGCATGACCGCCGCTCCGCTGATCTACGAGGATCTCGTCATCGTCGTCGCCTACGGCCGTCCAGACGCCAAGGTGGTGGCGCTGAACAAGCTGACTGGGGAAGAGGTCTGGCGCGCGCTCTCCTCGACCGACTCAGGCCCCGGCTATTCGCAGCCCATCTTGATCGAAGTCGAGCGGCGACCGTCTCTCATCGTTTGGCACGCGGGAGCACTCGCCGCCCTCAATCCGGCGAACGGCGAACTCGAATGGGAGCAGCCGTTTCGTGTCCGTATGGAGACGCCCATCGCGACGCCTGTTTGGAAAGAGCCGTATCTGTTGGTCTCCGCCTTCTTCAACGGGTCGCGGCTCTTCGAGGTGCGCTCTACGGGGGCTGAACTCAAGTGGAAGGGATCGAGCGAGAGCGGGATCAGTACTGACGGCTTGCATGCCCTTATGAACTCTCCGGTCGTCGACGGCGACTACATCTACGGAATCTGCAGCTTCGGCCAACTTCGCTGTCTGCGGCTCTCGACCGGCGAAAGGGTTTGGGAGACGCAGGCCGTCACGCGTGAGAAAGCGCGCAACGCCTCGGCGTTTGTGGTCCGCAACGGGGACCGCTACCTGATCAACAACGATCGCGGCGAATTGATCATCGCGAAGTTGAGCCCGGAGGGCTACCAGGAGATTGACCGGACTCAACTCATTCTCCCTACATCTAAGCCCGGCGCTCGTCGAGAACTGGGCGCCGTCAACTGGTCCCACCCGGCCTACGCCGACCATCACATCTTCGCCCGCAACGATGAAGAGATCGTTTGTGCGTCTCTGGCCGCCGAGTAGGCTTCAATCTTCCTGTGTCGTTGTCCACGATCGGACCCGGTGGGCTATCTCCGAGAAATAGGCTGGTCCGGCGGCTTCAAACACGTCGTTGTGTCCGGCATTGGGGATCGCCAACAGGTCCGCCGATGGGGCCGCGGAACGCAGTTCCTCAGCCTCTGAGAATGGAACGACGCCGTCGCGCCTGCCGTGCACGATCAGAGTCGGCGCTTTCAGCGCTGCGACGCGCTCGGCGTTGGGGAATAGACCGCGGGTCAGGTAGGGCGCCAGCGGGAGCCAGGGGTAGACGTTCCCCGCCATCGACGAGAGCGATGAGAGTGTTGATTGCAGAATGACTCCCGCGCAGGGGCGCTCGGTCGCCGCGTAGAGCGCTGGAGCCCCGCCGATCGACTCGCCGTAGAGGACGATCCGGGCGGCATCTACGCCCTGCTGCGTCAGCGCGTCATGGAAAGCGAGCGCATCCAGGTAGAGATCGGCCTCGCTCGGACTCCCGGAATTTGTACCGTAGCCGGAGTAGGACGCCAGCACAACGCGCAATTTCGTTGACTCGACAATTGACCGCAGCAGCGGCGCACGCTGGGCCGCGTTCCCGCCGTTCCCGTGGAAGTACAGCAGCACCGGCTCGTCTGAGCCGCCTTGCGGGCGAGCATCGAATCCAGTCAGGGCGCGGCCGTCCGGGCGCTTGGCGACGAACAACTTCGCGTCTAGTCCGGCTAGGGCCGGCAGTCCTTGGCTCTCAGCGGGGTTTGCAGATGGAAAGAACAGCAGGCTGTTCTTGAAGCTCAGCAACAAGACGGGCAACACCATCTGAACCGCCGCGATCACCCCCAGCACGTACAGCAGGATGCGGACAGCCCAGGGCATCGAAGGCGACAGCATCAGCCATTGAGCATACAAGGATCTATTCCGACAGCTGCTGTTCCTCACGATAGACTTCCGGCGGATTGATACAATCGCCGTTCAGCCCGCCAGCGGATGTTCACGAAGATCCTCATCGCCAATCGCGGAGAAATCGCCGTTCGGGTCATCCGCACGTGTCGCGAAATGGGAATCGCGACCGTTGCCGTCTACTCCGATGTCGACCGGGCCTCGCTCCACGTCCGCATGGCCGACGAGGCGGTCCACGTCGGCCCGTCGGAGGCATCGAAGAGTTACCTTCGCGTCGATCGCATCCTGGCGGCTGCCAGAGAAACCGGCGCTCAGGCCGTCCATCCGGGGTACGGCTTCCTCAGCGAGAACGCCGGCTTCGCGCGCGCCTGCAGGGATGCCGGACTCAAGTTTATCGGTCCTCCAGCGGAGGCGATCGAGCTCATGGGGTCCAAGACGGCGGCCCGCCAGGCCATGGAAGCCGCGGGCGTCCCCTTCGTACCCGGCACGACGGCGGCCTTGTCGGACGCCGACGAGGCTCTCGCCGTTGCGGAACGCATCGGATACCCGGTGATGCTCAAAGCGGCGGCCGGAGGCGGCGGCAAGGGCATGCGCCTCGTGGATTCGCCCGACGCTCTCCCGGCGGCCCTCGCCCAAGCCCGCTCCGAAGCTGAGTCAGCCTTTGGGGACGGCGCCGTATACCTCGAGAAGGCGATCGTGCGCCCCCGACACATCGAGGTGCAGGTCCTGGCCGACGAACACGGCGCGGTCGTCCACCTGGGGGAACGTGAATGTTCCCTCCAGCGCCGCCACCAGAAGGTCGTTGAGGAGACGCCCTCCCCGCTCGTTGAAGCGAATCCCCACGTCCGCGAGAAGCTGACCGCGGCTGCGGTTGAAGCCGCCCGAGCGTGCGGCTACTCGAATGCCGGTACCGTCGAGTTCCTGATGGACGCTGACTGCGGGTTCTACTTCCTGGAAATGAACACCCGTCTTCAAGTCGAGCATCCGGTAACCGAGTTGGTCACCGGACTCGATCTCGTCCGCGAGCAAATCCGCATCGCCGCCGGTGAAGAGTTGGGCTACGACCAGGGGGCCGTCCAGCCTCGCGGCCACGCCGTCGAGTGCCGGGTCTATGCCGAAGATCCGGCCCAGGGCTTTCTGCCCTCGCCCGGCCGCATCAGCGCCTACTCGCAGCCGGCCGGGCCCTGCGTCCGGGTCGACGCCGGCGCCTACCCCGGCTGGACCGTCCCGCTTGAATACGACCCGCTGATTGCCAAGCTCTCCGCTTGGGCTCCCTCGCGCATGGAAGCGATTGACCGGCTGCGGGCCGCCCTGGCGGAATACCGCGTCGGAGGGATTCGGACCACGTTGCCCTTCTTCCGCGACGTCCTCGCTGACGAAGATTTTCGTAGCGGCGACATCGACACCGGCTTTGTTGATCGTTTTATTCGGGATTGGTCGCCCGACAAGAAACTCAATGAGACGCAGACGGAAGCCGTCCTCCAGGCAGCCGGACTGCGCTTTCGCGACAAGGCGAATGCCGCCCCGTCCTCGGCGTCCACGAGGGTTTCCGCTTGGAGACGGCGCGGCCGACTGGAGGGACTACGGTGAAGATTGAGGCCACGCTCAACGGCGAAGACCACGACTTGCCGCCCACAGGAGACGTGGTTGAGGTCACGCCGGGCGTCTATTCCGTCCTCGCCGAGGGCTGTTCCGTCGAGGTTTGCCTCGACGACAACGGTGTCGCCCACGTCGACGGGCAGCGGGTTGAGGTCGAAGTGCGTGACCCGCGGAAGTACCGTCGACGAGGAGCCGGCGGCGCGGCTGACGGCCCCCAGAATATCCAGGCACAAATGCCCGGCAAGATCGTCGAGATCCTCGTCCTGGAGGGCGATTCGGTGGAAACAGGACAGCCGCTCTTGGTTGTAGAGGCGATGAAGATGCAAAATGAAGTGCGAGCCTCGCGAGCAGGCGTCGTCGCCCAGGTACTCGTCCAGCCGGGCGACGCCGTGGCTGCCGGGCAGGCGATGTTGCGCGTCGAGTAACTGAAACACCACCATGCCGGCCGATCCCAATTGCGTACGCTGCCAAGGCACCGGCTGGCGTGAGGTCCAGAAGGGAGACCTGACCGCGGTCGAGCGCTGCGATTGCAGCCGCGCCACTCCGCCGGCCGAGCGTCTCTCCGTTTCCGGCATCCCGGATCGTTTCCGCGAGGTGAGTTTCGACGGATTCCGCTGCAAACTTCCCGGTGATCCCAACGATTACAACGCCCTCAGCATGGCTTCCATCGGCGTCCGTCAGTACGCTGACCAGTACCCGTTCAGCGAGCGTCGCGGCGTCTTTCTCCAGGGCCCTCCCGGCGTCGGTAAGACGCACCTTGCCGTAGCCGCCCTCAAGCGCCTGATGGAACGCGGCTTCCAAGGCCGCTTCTTTGACTATCAGACGCTGCTTCAGAAGATTCGCGACGGCTACAATGTGGCTTCCGGCGCTAGTGATCGAGACGCGTACCGCGCCGCCCTCGATGCAGAGATCTTGGTGCTTGACGATCTCGGCGCGCACCGTGCAACCGACTGGGTCTATGACACGGTCACCGCGATCATCACCCATCGCTACAACGAGAACCTGGCGACCATCGTGACCACCAATCTCGCCATGCCCGAGTCGGGCGACTCCACCCGTTACAAGGACCCCGCCACCGGGCAGTATCGAGTCAAAGACACGCTCGCCGAGCGCATCGGGGAGCGCGGCGTTTCTCGGTTGTTTGAGATGTGCGCGCCCATCCGTATTCAGACGCAAGACTACCGACGCAGAAACCTCGTTCGAGCCTAGCCATGCTCCCCTCGGCTTTTTTTCGTGCTTTCCTACTATCGTTCCTAGCTCTGACGGCCTCAGCCGCCGACCGGCCGAACGTGGTGCTGATCATGGCCGACGACGTGGGCGTCGAAGCCTTCGGGGCCTACGGCTCCAAGCAGTACAGCACTCCGCGCCTCGACCGTATTGCAGACAGCGGGGTCCGATTCACGCACGCTTACTCGACGCCTCTATGCACGCCGAGCCGCGTGGCGATCATGACGGGCAAGTCCAACGTCCGCAACTACACCGATTTTGGCGCCCTTCAGCCCGGTTCCTATACCTTTGCCCAGCTCTTCCGCGACGCCGGATACAAGACCGCCGTTGCCGGCAAATGGCAACTACAGGGTTCCGCCAACGTCCCCGGCACGCCGACGACCGAGTCAGGCTTCGATACCTACTGTTTGTGGAACACCGGACGCACGAAACGTCCGCGCTACTGGACTCCGTCCATCGAGCAGGACGGCAAACTGCTCGATCTCTCTCCGGACGCTTACGGGCCGGACGTCTTCACCGACTTTCTGATTCGGTTCATGGAGCAAAATCGCGAAGGCCCCTTCCTGGCCTACTATCCCATGGCTCTGGTGCACGACCCGTTCTTGCCGACGCCCGACAGCACCGACCGCGACTCGCGCAATCAGCAACGCAACTTCGAGGACATGGTCGCCTACGCCGACAAGATCGTCGCTCGCATCGACGACGCCCTCTCGCGGCTGGAGATCGCCGACGAGACCATTCTCATCTTCACGTCCGACAACGGTACGCACCGCAACATCCGTTCCACAGCGGAGCATCGCATGATCCAAGGCGCCAAAGGCACGACGCGCGATGCGGGCAACCACGTTCCGCTCATCGTGCGTGCCCCCGGAGCCCGAGGCGGCCGCGTCCTTGACGACCTGATCGACTTCTCCGACTTCCTACCGACATTGGCGGAAGCAGTGGGCGTCAAACTTCCCGCCGCCGTCCAGACCGACGGCGTCAGCTTCTGGCCGCGTATCCTCGGCCAACCAGGCGCCCCGCGCCCCTGGCACTTCACCTACTATTACCCGCGGCCTTACACGCGCCGATTCGACTCGGCCTACAATCACACGGAGGTTCGCTTCGTTCGCGACCAGCGCTTCAAGCTCTACGGCGACGGACGATTCTACGACGTCTCCGTGGATCCGGGGGAGAAACGCGCTATCCCGTACAACCAAGGCGGAGCGGTCGCGGAAGCTGCTCGCAAGAAACTTCGCGGCGCCCTGGAGCGATTCCCTGAACACGGCGAGGCCTTGCCGCGGCGAACTTGGGATCGCTGAATGGAATTCACTGTTTCAACCTTGGATGAGGCGGACGAGGCCATCGAGTATTTCAACTCGTTCCATGACGGCTTCATCCGCAGGTTCTCGGTCGTATCCCTGGACCGAATCGAACCTGACAAGTCGCTCCTGCTCACGGGCGAGTTCTTGGTTGAGCTGGAGTTGTGTCACTACAACTATCGAAAGGGCGAGCCAGCCTACGACCAAACAATTCTGGCCCGCTTCCACGGCGTCAAGGGGCTGGAGCTTGACCTGCGCGAGGTTGGGCGACATTGGGCGATCAATTCGCTCACGGTCGTGGAGTGCGACGGCGTGCTAACGCTACGCCTCGCTCGCAACCATTTGGAAGACGACCGGCGTTGGGCGATTCAACAGGCGGATCTCTTCGGGTTTGAGACGGCGTCCTTCCGTGAGTGTTGAGAGGGGCCGGCAAATCAGGTCAACTTCGGGACCACCACTGCTACGTCCAGCGGCTCCAATTCCTTCTTGAGCCTTTCCAATTGAGCGTCGTCGGAATACGTACCCACAATGGCTCCGCCCGATCCGGCGAACTTGGCGCTGCAGCCCGCTTCACGGGCCGCTCGGATCATCTCTAGGTTCCCCTCGCTGAGCTGCGTGTAGAGCTTCGCTCGCAAGTCGAAGTTAGCGTCGACCAACCGGCCCAGGCGTTCCCGATCTCGCGCCAACAGCGCCTCGCGCCCCTCCGCCGCAATCTCGGCCCAGCGATGCATCGCCTCCACGATTTCCTTGTCGCCCTCGTCAAAGCGCGCGCGAATGTTGTTGTGGAAGATCTCCGTGCCTTCGCTCAAGGACCGCCGGTAGGCCACGTAGACGCCTTCCAACAGCGAGGGATCGAGAGGCTCGTACTCGCCGTATCCCCGCTCTTGCATCGTTTCGCGGTTGAAGTCCATGTAGACCAAGCCCTCATAGACCTGAATCACGCGATCTTGCAAGCCGGCGTTCACGCCCAGCTCGCGGGTCTCCGTCTCGAGCGCCAACCGCGCCTCAACCGCCGGCGGAATCTCGACGCCAAAGTACTGCTTCAGAGCGCGCAGTGTCGCGATGATGATCGCCGACGATCCGCCCATCCCCAGACGCAGGGGAATCGTCGATTCGTATTCGATTGTGAAGTTCCGGTCCGCTAGTTCGATGCCCTGCTCGTTGCAGTAGTCGGTGAAGCGCATCAGCAGCGCTTGGATGATGCGGATGCCGCCGTAGTAGCCTCGCCAGCGCGTCGAATTCCTGAGTTCGTCCAGGTTGGCCCACTCCGGGATATCGGCCTTGGAACTGCGAATCTCAAGTCGAGCGCTGGGGTAGAGCAGGACACGTGCTCTGAAGTCCTTCAGGATGAATGAGATCGTCTTCCCGTAGTATCCGTCGGAGGGGTTGCCCAGCAACCCTGCGCGCGCGTAGGCGTAGGTTTCAATCATGGGATTTCAAACACGACTCTCGCTGTCGTATGCGGACTAGGAGGACTGGGCGACTTCCGTCGCGGGCTTCGCCGGCGTTTCGCGCTCCACCGCCGAATCATCCCGGCGCAGGACCGCCCAGCAGAAAACGTACACGATCAGTCCTGGGCTAAAGGGCAACAGCGACGCCCCGGTCCACAGAATACGGATCAGTTTGGGGTCTTGCTCAAAGTAGCGCGCGAAGCCGCCGCATACGCCTGCAACACGGCGGTCGTGGCTGTTTCGCCGCAAGCGGGGCCCCACCCACACCTCGACCTTCTCGCCCGCAGCCGTGGCACGGCCGCAGCGACGACAAAATAGATCCTCCGCTTCCAAAGCGAAGCCGCACGAGTTGCAGAACATCTCGGTAAGTTGAGACTAGCTTAGGCTGGGCGGAGGCGCAATAGACTGAACCGCTGAGTTGGCCGGTTGAGCGACACTCTGCTGCGCTACAATCGCCGGTCTATGGCCATTTTCAGCAAAGATCACGTCGCATTGGTAACCGGTTCCAGCCTAGGCATTGGAGCGGCCGCCGCCAAGGAGTTTGCTCGCCAAGGCGCGCGGGTCGCGGTCCACTACAACTCCAGCGCTGACGCGGCTGAGAAGGTTGTGGCCGAAATTGCCGCTGAGGGCGGGGAAGCCAAGGCCTTCAAGGCCGACGTGTCCAACGCGGCCGAAGCGCGCGCGCTGGTCCCCGCGGTGCTGGCTCACTTTGGGCGGCTGGACACGCTGGTCAACAACGCCGGTTCTCTGGTCGATCGCCGTCCGTTCGCCGACATCGACGACGACTTTTGGCACAAAGTCATCGACGTGAACATGTCGAGCGTCCTTTGGGTCAGCCAGCCCGCCATCGCACACATGCGTGAGCGCGGCTCCGGAGCTATTCTCAACCTCGGGTCGATCGCCGGGCACAACGGGGGCGGCCCCGGCGCCATGCCCTACTCCATGTCTAAAGCGGCCGTGACCGGCATGACCAAAGGCATGGCCAAAGAGTTTATCGCCGACGGCGTCCGTGTGAACGCGGTCAATCCCGGCGTGATCCTTACGCCGTTCCATGAGCGATTTACGCCTGAAGAGCGCATGAATTCGATGGTCTCTCAGATCCCCCAAGGTCGCGCCGGCAGGCCGGACGAATGCGCCACCGTGTTGACGTTTCTCGCATCGGACGCCGCTTCCCATATCGTCGGCGAGTCCATCGAGGTCAACGGCGGCATGCTGATGGATTAGGGCGGCAACCGTGACTCGTGAGTTCCCCCAAGACGGTTGGTCCCGACGGTTGCTGCCTGTCATCTGGGCGGCGGCGCTTCTTGCGTCTACCGCCGCACCCGGCCAAGTGCGGGAACTCCACACGCGTGACCTGACGCGGTTGAGCGAGGTCCAGGTCGCCCGACAGCTGGAGCGCAGTGACGTCGTCTTCATTCCCGTGGGGGCCGTCGAGGCCAACGGGGTGATGCCCAGCGACCGCGACTACGTTTCCGCTCTTGGTTTCGCCATGACGATGGCTGAGGAGACCGGCGGGCTCTACGCGCCCGGGCTCGTCCATTCCTACCCGGGCGTGACCGTCGTCGGGGCGTCCACGATCTATATGTCGCCTTCCCAGGGGCTCGCGCACGTGAAGTCTCTAGCGCGCTCCCTGCTGCGTCAAGGGTTCAGGCGACAGGTTTGGATCTCCGTCAGCCACGGTCCGGCGGCCCTGACGGTCGGAACGCTGGCCAGACAGTTCTTTGAGGAGGAGCACGTGCCGATCCTCTACGTCGATATGGACCGACACATGGTGAAGATGAAGATCGCTCCTGCCGACCGCTCGCACACCATCTACGGGGCGCACGCAATCACCGGACGGCTGGTGGATATTCCTTTGTCCTCGGATTACGACCTGAGTGTTCTGGAGGCGCATGAGGACGGCCCCGAGAATGAGGGCCTCGCCAAACTGCGACAACTGGGCTTTTCCGGCAGCCTGAATTTGGGCTCGTGGATGACCGACGTTTTGGCCCACGCCGGCTCGCTTGGCCTGGCGGAGACTCCCGAACAACGCCAAGAGTGGGCCGAGGTCGGCCGCGCTCAGATCCGGGCGATCGTCGAGAAGATGCGTCTGCCTGAAGCGATGGACGCCTTGCGCGAGCACGACCGTTTTACGCAGGAAGTCCTCGTACCCAAGTTCAGGGATCGTCTTCCGCGAGCGATCGACTCCCAATAGCGATTGCCGCTCGCGCCTCTCAGTCCTGAGCTAGGGCTTCCGTCCCGTATCCACTTGAGGCACGGAAACCGCCGGCTCGAACAACCCAAAGGTAAACACGTCCGTCTGCGAGACGATTGTGACGTACTGCTTTCCGTCCGCCTCAAACGTCACCGGCGACGCGTACACCGGCTGGCCCAGGTTGTAGTGCCACAAGTGCTTCCCGTCCCGCGCATCCACCGCCGCTAGGTGATTGTCGTCGTCGCCGAAGAAGATCACGCCGCCGGCGGTCGAGAGCGTCCCCGCCCAAGCCGTGGTCGGTCCGGTCAGAGGATACTCCCATACGCGCTCGCCCGTCTCCGGCCGCAGAGCCCGCAGCACAAACTGTCCTCCTGCTCCCGGCGGCCGCTCTCCGCCCGTCCCCGCGAACCCGATCATCGGCTCCGGCTCTTTCGCCGACGCCGTGTAGATGTCGCAGGCCTCCAACGTCATTACATAGAACAGCCCCGTATCGGGATTGTAGGAATCCGACATCCAGTTCGCCGCTCCGCGCACTGTGGGGCAGACTTCCTTACCCTCAAACGTCGGCTCCATACCCGGTACGAGAATCGGTCGCCCGTTCTCGTCGATCCCCTCCGCCCAAGTGAGCTTGTCGACGAAGGGCGACGCATGCAGGAACTCTCCCGTCTTGCGATCGAGGATGTAGTAGAAGCCGTTGCGGTTGGCTTGCACGACGACCTGGCGCTTCTTGCCGTCCAACTCGAGTTCCAGCAGCACAAGCGGTTCCTGAGCGTCCCAATCCCAAACGTCGTGCGGCGTGAACTGGAAATACCACTGCAACTCGCCGGTATCGAGGTCCACCGCAATCAAAGAATCTGAATAGAGGTTGTCGCCCGGCCGGTCGCCGCCGTAGAAGTCCGGCCAAGGATTTCCGGTGGGCCAAAACAGCCAATTCAGTTCCGGGTCGTACGAACCCGGCATCCACGTTGCGGCCCCTCCCCAATCGAGCGTCTTCGGCCCCCAGGAGTCGGCGCCCGGTTCGCCCTTCGCCGGAACCGTCCACAGCTTCCACACTTGGGAACCGTCCTCCGGCGAGCGCGCCTCCAGAAATCCGCGCATTCCTGAATCGCCGCCTGAGACGCCCACAATCAGCCGGTCCTTGATCGCCACCGGCGCTGCCGTGCAGTGATAGCCGTCGTCCGGATCGGCGTACTCTTCCGCGAAGATGACGGCTCCGTTCAGTCGATTCAACGCAACCAGACGACAGTCGGTGGTCACAAAGAAGACTCGATCGCCAAGAATGGCTGCACCGCGATTCTGTCGATCGTTCTCGACGTCTTCCTGGCGATAGCTCCACACCAGGCGTCCCGAGCGTGCATCCAGCGCGTAGACCTCGTTTGAGTTGGTCACGTACATCAGCCCGTCGTGGACGATCGGGTAGGACGTCAACCTCCGCGCGCTGCTGACGTGGTACGTCCACTTTGGAACCAGATCGGCGACGTTGTCCGTGGTAATCTCCCCCAACGGCGAGTGACGATTCGCCGAGTAGTCGCCCATGAAGGTCAGCCAGTCATGGCTCGGCGCCTCCAGGATGTCCTCGTAGCGAACCTGTCCGCACAGCGAGCCGCCCACGATGAGTAGAGATAGAAGGATTCGGTATGCCATAGCTGGAGTTCGACCGGTCGGACTGACGCGCGGCGGCTATGGCTTGCTCGGCGCTCCGCCGACTGCCTGGCGGCTCAGAAACGCCAGCAAGTCACGCACTTCGTCTTCGCTCAACCGCTGCGAGTAGTCGGCCGGCATCCAGGAGGCTTCCTGGAAGTTGGCCTCCCGAATCTTCTGCTTGGGCAGCAGATGCAGCTTGCCGCTGTTCTCAATCACCTGGAGGGAGTAGTTGGAGTTGTTCTTCGCCGACCCCTTCACTGTCGTCCCGTCCGCCAACGTCACAACAACCGGGCGGAACCCAGGCGAGAACCGTTTGTTCGGCTCCAATACGCCTTCGCGAATCGAATTGAAATTCCCCTTGATTCCCGCGTTGGAAAGATCCGGGCCCAAGAATCCGCCCTCGCCCCGGATCATGTGGCAGTTGTTGCAGCCGGCGGCGCCGTAGTAGACCGCTCGTCCAGCATCGGGATCTCCCGGGACGTTCTGCTCGAGGGCGGGGGCGCTCAAGTTCCGCACAAACGCGGCGATCTGCCAGATCTGCTCATCGGGCAGCGGCGAGGGCGGCATGTCGCTTCCCGGGATTCCGTTCTGGATCGATTCGAACAGGTCGGCGTCGGTCGCCCGGCGGATGTTTCGTCCCGTAATTAGATTCGGACCGCGGCCGCCTTCCCCCGTCGCGCCGTGGCAGCCGCTGCAAACCAGCAGGTAACTCTCTCGCCCCTTCTCAATCGCTTCCGGTTTCCCCATGAACTCCGCGGAGGTTGCGGCGTCCCAGGGCACATCGGCTCCGTGCGGCGCCTGCTGCTGGCCAAGAGCGACCGCGGCGAGGGAACAAAGCAGAACTGCGAGACGCATCGGTCTGATTATAGAGACCGAGCCGGTGTCCCGCGAGCAGCATGCGGGCTACTTACGGCGAATTAGCGCCACCCAGTCCTGATCCTCAGCGCTCGGCGCCGTGCCGATCGGGGGCTTTCCCCCGGGAACCTCCGCGACTGTCCCTGTCTGCAATGCCCCTCCATTGCGTGGATCGTACCAGCGCACTGTGAACTCGCCGTCCGGCAGCGCCACCTTGGTCTCGCCTCCGTTGGGCAGGTACACCGCGTAGGCGCGACCCTCGTCCGCCAACACGTAGGCGCTGCGGTCCTGCGCGAGTTCGTTCGCCGGCCACATCTTCCAAAACTCGAGGTGTTCGCGGAAGAAGCTCAGCGCGTGCCGCGTCTGATCCCACATCCGTTCGCGCGACCGCCAGTCTTCGGCGTTGAGGTCCATATGCGGATAACCGTATCCGAAATACCACTCCACCCCGGATCCGCCGCCCATCAGGTTTCCCCATAGCGCCAGCTTCCGCGGCCGGTCGTGGTCGGGATCCTCCGCGTCCGGCAGAACTCCAACCTCCGCCGGCCCCTGCTCGTCGTGGAAGACGGCCCACGGGCGTCCCGCCTCGCGCGCCTTGGTTCGCAACGCGATCGTCTCTTCGTTGACCGCCTCCATGTCGCCCTGGATCGAAGTCGCGTCGAACTCGGACTTGCCCAACAGCCCGTCGTAGAACGTCAGCGCCTTCCGGTTGTGCGTATGGACGGTGACCGGATGGTCGTAGACATCGAGTTGATCGATCCAGCGCGCGATCTCCAGCCGGTCCGCGTCCGGCATGTCGTTCTCTTCGCCGAGGTTCCAGACGATCGCAGGATGGTGTCCGAACCGCGCGATCAACTCCCGCAGGTACAGCTTCCGGATCTCGTTCAGTCCCGGTCCCCCTCCCAACTCCTCGTCGTTCTCCGTCTCGTGCAGCACGACGTGTATCGCGATCCCTAACCGGTCCATGTGGGCGAAGACCGTGTCCCACTGCTCTAGCTTCGAGACGTCGAATCGGTCCCTCGCGGTCGCATCGGTCCACGGCCAAACGTCCTTTCCGTCGCCTCCGTCTAGGTTGTACGTCAGCATATAGACGCTGTTCATGCCCTTGGACGCCAGTAAGTTCAACGCTCCGATGATCCCCTTGCCTTTGCCCTCCTGCCAGGTCGGGTCGCCCTCCTTCCAGTCTTGGAGGTGGGGCGCGTACTCATGGAGGAACTCTCCGCGGTCCGACTCGACGCCCTCGTGCGCCGCGGTGTCGGTCGTCCCGTCAAACTCCGCATAGGCCAAGAAGTTCTCCGGCGAATCCGCGCCTCCCTTCAGGAAGTAATCGCCGTTCTCAAACCGCAGGTGGAAGCCCCCTGCATGGCGCAGTACGCCTGTCGCGTGAAAACCACGGGCGTCGTCGGGGGCCGGCTTGATCTCGAAGTCGCCTGAAACCCCGTCCACCGACGTCGGTTCGCCTGCGTTGCGGTCGAGCGTCAGCGCTACGTCCGGGCCGTCGCGAAACGACGTCGTATACATCCACCGCCCGGCCTCAGGCGGCGTAAACCGCACGACCCACTTGTCTCCAGCGGCGGCGGACGTCTCCGCAGCCTTGCCGTCCGCGGCGAAGAATCCAGGCGTCGAGTAGGTTTGCCCGCCGTCCTCGCGGCGAAACGTCACCGTCAGACGGTAGTCGCGAAACGGGTTGGTTTCTGCGTCCTCTGTCGCTTGCGGGCCGGTAAACGTCAGCGTCATCGGCTGCCGAGCGACCTTGGCGCCCTCTTCTCGCGGAAACTGTCCGCCACAGCAGATCGTCGCCGCAATCGCAGCCGCCAGCACCGCATGTCGCCGTCGCATTGGCCGAGTGTAGCTTGCCCGCTTCTCTTGTGGTCGTCGGAACCTATTCGGTCGGTAGAAACTCGATGACGCGCACTCGTCCGTCGAGATCCGCCTCGGAAGTCGGATCCTCGAACTCCACTCGTACCGGCGAATCATCTTGCGCCCCACAGGTAAACGTGACGTGGTCGCCCTCGCCGCGAATGACGATGTTGTTCGGATCGTCGATGGCGAACACCTGCACGCCCCTGGGGCCGTTCACGTGCAGCGCGGCCGTGTCTCCCGTGCATTCCACCCGAAGCAGGGCGCCGCTGTAAGAGCCGTTCTCATGCAATCGGACGTTGGTCTCTTGGGGGCCGCCGGGCGTCCGCGGAGCGCGTCGGCGCAGCACGGGCGGTCCTTCCACTGGAGCGCTGAGGTCGGCTGCAGCTTGAGCCTCGGCTCGCTTGGCGGCCTCCGGCTCGCGCTCCTTGAAGCTGATCGCCGCCAGCAATTTCGCGGTGGCGTCGATCTGCACGGGGTTCGCCGCATGCTTCTGCGCGGATTCGGCAAGGGTGCGCGCCGTCTCCAGGTCGCCGATACGATAATACGCGTACGCTCGGCTGTGATAGAGAGTGTACGCCTCCTCGTTCGTTTCGACTTTCGTGACCTGGTTCAGATGTTGCAGAGCCTTTCCCCACAAGCGCTGATTGAGATACAGGCTGCCCGCAATACGTCGGGCTTCTAAATAGTCCGGCTTCAACTGGAGCGCCTTCTCCAGGCTCTGCGTCTGGAAGGTCGTCGGCTCGCCCGCCCCTCTCGCCAATCCCGCCAGGTCATAGTAGAGCCTCGGGTTCTCCGATCCCAGCTCGGAGGCCCGCTTCATTTTTTCGACCGCCGTCTCGCGGTCCTGCGATCGCCAAGCCAAGTACCCGAGCGCCTCGGGTATGCGGGGGTCGTCGGGGTAGCTCGTCTCCAGTTCTCGGTAACGCTCCATAGCCGCCTCTTTTCCCTTTCGAGTCGACCCCTGCAACTGTGCAAGCGCCAATCCCGCGTCCAACTCTGAAGCCTCGGAGACCGTGGGCTCAAGCGCCGCTTTGTCCAATTGCACGTCGTAGATCTGTAGATAGAATTGCCCGATCCTCATATAGGTCTTGAGCGCGTCCTGCATCTCCGAGGGGGTCTTGCCGTAGACCTCTTCCAGCGCCTCCGCGCCCGGGCGCCCGGCCACCACCGCGTTGAGGAAGTCATTGAACTTGGGGCCGTACTCGCCGGACAGGCTCAACATGTGGGTCAGCGCCCAGCTCTGGGCGTAAAAGACTCCCGTGTGGCCCTTCTGGTTGTATTCGGGCGAATCCCGCTTGACCTCCAGCAGGCGCTCCAGTGGAAGCCACTTGCGGTTGAACAGCACTCGCGTCCGTCCGCGGTTCATGGCGCCGACTTGGACCTTTGCTCCGAGGGTGGTCATGGTGGAGTAGACCTCGGCCATGCCCTCGTTGAGCCAAACCGGCAGAGATGCGTCCGAGTGCTTGACCAGCAGATGGACGTATTCATGGATCGCCGTCTCGTGCCTCTCCAGGCCGATGTCGCCGATCACGATGTAGTCACGGTCATGGGCGCCCAAGTAGAAAGCGGACGCCGACTCGTTGGGGCGGAACGGCCGGAACTGCTTCTCGTTCTTGAACCCGATGATTCGCACGGGCGCGTCCGCGGTGCTCTTGAGCTGCTGGGCTTGCAGGAAGAAACTGCGTAACTGCTCGAAGTACAACAGCGTCCGCCGCGCCGCGCCCTCTCCGCCGGTCGTATAGACCTCGAAGTTCGGCGTTTCTACCTTGAGCCACCGCTCTTCCGCTCGCAGGCCGCAGAGCGTCAGGCTGATTCCAATAGCAATCCCGACAATACGCATCTGGATGGATCATAGCCCACCAGGCGACCTTTCCCGCCGCCCGTCGACCGGCCCCGGGGGCAGGAACGGTCGACGGCGGCTTGGGGTCTACTTCGGCTGTTCATCCGGTTGTTCGTTGGGTTGCGTGCCGGTGTCGTCCACAATCCCTTCGAACGTGATGCCCGACTCGGCGCCGTAGCGCTTGTAATCCGTGTACTTGATGATCAGTTTGATCTTCACTTCCAAACCGCTCTTGAACTGTAGGTTGTCCTCGGCGATCGTGAACACCGGGAACCAGTACTTCCCGTCAATCTGGTCGCGGTAGGTCTCAAACGCCGGGAACGCTTCGTCCTGCTTCTTCTTCTGGACGCCCACGCCCTTGCCGTGCGTCTTCACGATCTGCAACGTCAGTTGGTCGACCCACGCCTTGCCCTGGAAGTAGCGCTCTCCCTTCACCATCCTCTTCGGTTTGATCGAGAACAGGTAAGAGTCAATTTCGTCGATGCGCTCCTCGCCGATGTAGTCGATCTCGTACTCCTGCCAGTTGTCCAGCGTCATCACGAAAGGCTGGACGTCGCGCAGATCCTGCATGTCCGCCGGACTCAGCGAGATCCGTTGCAGCGTGGCCACCGGCGCGTAGACCACTCGTTCCGTGCGTTCCCGGTCGGGGCCAAAGATGATGTCTTGCACCAGCTCCCAACGTCCGGCGACTCTCCGCCCGCCTTCGTCGTATTCGGACAGCTTGACCTCCTGGCGGTAGGTGTACTGCTCCCGGGCCTTCGCAAACTCCGTTTCATTCGTTACAAACGCCCGAATGATCTCGTCGACCGTTGGTTTTCCCTTGGCCGCTGAGGTCTCTGCGGCAGGCAGGGCTGGAACCGCCAAGGCCACGGCAAGGACAGGGATCAACTTCGAGATATGCATGTGAATTTCCAACCTACTCCGTCCTATCGACGTTCTTGCGTGATCGCAGGTTTCCCGGACATCATACCGCCCGTCTATGCTTCGTATACTGGAGGTTCGTCATGCGCAACATCTTGCTCGTCTCCATAGCCCTGTCCATCGCCTCTCTCGGCGGTTGCGGCGGCTCTCCAGGGGGCGCCCCGGCCGGGAACCTGAAAGCCGAGATTCAGGCCGCAGTCGACGCTCATTTGGCCAAACGTACCGACCTGGCTTTGGGCGACATGGACGTCGCGGTCGACTCGGTCGATCTCCAGGGCGACGACAAGGCTGAAGCCGTGGTCAGCTTCCGGGCGCCCGGCGCCGCCGAAGCGGCCATGTCCATGACCTACCAACTCACCCGTACCGCGACCGGCTGGGAGATCCAACCCAAGGAGAGCATGGGCCACGGCGGCATCGCGCCGCCGCCTTCAGCCGAAGATCCGAACCTGCCCCCGGGACACCCTCCGACCTCGGGCGAAGCTCCGCAGCAGAATCTCCCCCAAGGTCATCCGCCTGTTCAACAGTAGGTCCCGATGGAACACTCTCGCTCTCGCGCCCTCTTCGAGCAAGCCAACCGAACCATCCCCGGCGGGGTGAATTCCCCGGCCCGCGCGTTCAAGTCCGTGGGCGGCGACCCCGTCTTTATCACCCACGGCGAGGGAGCGCGACTCTTTGACGCCGACGGCAACTCCTACCTCGATTTCATCGGCTCCTGGGGCCCGCTGATCCTCGGGCACCGTCACCCGGCGGTGATTGAGGCGCTCGAATCGACCTTGGCTGTCGGAACCAGCTTCGGGGCGCCTACTGAGCGCGAGATCGAGATCGCCGAACTCATCTGCGAGCTGGTCCCCTCGGTCGAAATGGTGCGCATGGTCAACTCCGGCACGGAAGCGGTGATGAGCGCCATTCGCGTCGCTCGCGGATTTACCGGCCGAGACCTCGTCGTCAAGTTTGAGGGCAACTACCACGGCCACGTGGACTCTTTGCTCGTCAAGGCGGGCTCCGGCCTCGCCACCCTCGGCATCTCTGATTCCGGCGGCGTACCCCAAGCCTTCTCGGCAACCACCATCCCGCTTCCCTACAACTCCGTTGAGGCCGTCGAGCAGTGCTTCGCCCAGCGTGGAGACCAAATCGCAGCCGTCATCCTCGAACCTGTCGTCGGCAATATGGGCTGCGTGCCGCCCGAGCCGGGCTATTTGGAAGCCCTGCGTACAATCACCGAGAAGCACGGCGCGGTGCTCATTTTCGACGAGGTCATGACCGGCTTCCGGCTCGCCCTGGGCGGCGCTCAAGAGCGCTTCGGCATTACCCCGGATATGACCACCCTCGGCAAGGTCATCGGCGCCGGTCTCCCCGTCGGCGCCTACGGCGGCCGTCGCGAAATCATGGAGAAGGTTTCGCCCTTGGGACCCGTCTACCAGGCGGGCACCCTTTCAGGAAACCCCCTCGCCGTCGCCGGCGGCCTGGCTCTTCTCCGCGAACTCCGCGACCACCCCGAGGTCTACGATCGCCTCGATCAACTCGCCAAAAAGTTCGCCGACGGTCTGGCTGAAGCCGCCCAACGCGTCGGCGAGCCGCTCACCGTCAATCGCGTCGGTTCGATGGTCACCGCCTTCTTCCAATCCGGCCCCGTCCGCGATTGGGATACCTCGTCCCAGTCCGACGCGGGCCGTTTCGCCCGCTTCTTCCGCGGGATGCTGGAGCGCGGCTTCTATTTGCCCTGCTCGCAGTTCGAGGCGGCCTTCCTCTCCGACGCCATGACTGAGGCCGACATCGACCAGGCCCTCTCCGCCGCCGCGGACTCCCTAGCCGACCTCTAGAGAAGCCGAGAGTCCGAGTGGCGCGGGCTTCAGCCCGCAAAGGGACTTCAGTCCCGCTTCCAAGGCGATATGCGAAGCAAGAGCCCGTTGCTCATCAGCCCCCGGGGCGTCTCCGTTTCGAGTCCGATCCTCGCCGACCTCTAGCGTTCCAGCACCCATCGAGCGATCCGGTCCATCGCCTCCGGCGCCATCGTCTGCTCAATCGAGGAGTATTCCTGCGGCATCCCCGACCCGCTCTCCTGGAATAGGTGATTGAGACCCGGGAGCGTCTCCACGGTTACGTTGCCGTTCTCTGCGAGCGCCGTGCGCAGCGGCGGAACGTTCAACTCGGGCGATACCTGCATGTCCCGCTCGGCGTAGATCGCCAACACCGGCTGTTTGACGCGTCGCAAGGAGTCTGCCGGGTTCAGCCTCAGAAACCCTCGGAACCAGCGATTCGGCCGCACGCCTGCCGCCTGCGCTTTAAATTGCGCCAGCGCTTCCGGTGACTGATTGACTCCCAGCCGCTCCGCCTCTTTCTCGATTGCGGCCTGAATCTTGGTCAGCGCCAACTGATCGTCTGCCTCGCTCTCCATGGCGTCGAAAATCGCACGCTGCACCGCCTGATGCGAGGCAATGGCCTCTTCACCGGTCCGCATCTTCTCGCCCAACATGCGCGCCTGCGAGAACAAGATCTCGTTGCCCGGCAACCCCGGCCCCGCCATGAGCACGACAAAGTCGACGGCGTCTGACTCGGCGGCTGCGATCGTCGCGGCCGTGGCTCCTTCGCTGTGGCCAATGAGACCGATCCTGGCCGCGTCGATCTCCGGCAGCTCGGCCAACAGTCGCACCCCCGCCAACGCATCCAGACCAAACTCGCGCGTGGTCGATTGCAGCAAGTTCCCCGTAGATCCGCCGACTCCCCGGTCGTCCGCACGAAGCACTGCAATTCCTTGCCGCGTTAGGGAGTCCGCCAGCACCAAGAACAGTCGGTGTCCGGCGACCGTCGAGTCGCGGTCCTGCGCTCCCGATCCCGAGATCAGCACGACCGCCGGAAACGGCCCGTCGCCGCGCGGCACGGTTAGCGTTCCCGCCAGGCGGACGTCCGCGTTCGAATACTCAACCTCTCGCTCCTCATAGGGATAGGGTCGCTTCGGATCTTGCGACCGGGCCAAGTCAGGCTCTCCGTCCTGCCGATAGAAGATGGTCGGCAACGAGCCCCCGCGTTGCGAGAAAGTTCCTGCTATTCGAGACCCCTCTCCGTTCAAGTCGCCCTCAAACGAACCTCCGACCGTGGGGATGCGAAACGTCAACCGAGCTCCGTTCGCCTCGATCGGGTCGAGCTTGAAGGCCTTCGGGCTTTGATCCGGACTCGTAAACGTGCCAGCCAGCCCCTGACCGTCGGGCAGGATGCGCACCAGCATCCGCAACGGCCCGAGCGGCGTCTCGGGAGCGGCCAGCCACACGCCGTCAAATCCGTCGCCGGGTACGCCTCTCAGTTTCGCCGCAGGGCCCTGGTTTGGCCCCAAGTCCTCACGGCCGGCGGCCGCATCTCGCGTCAGCGCAAACCCGATGCTGGCCCCGCCTTGCCGCATTGCTCCTCGCATCTGCTCGCCGTCCTCGTCCAAGGTCGCTTCAAACCGTGGGTCGCCCGGAACGCCGGGGATCGAGAACGCGATTGAGCCCTCGTCTGCCGTGATCGCCGACAACGCCTTGTTGCGCACGCCCTGGTCGGGAATGTCGATCGTTCCCAGCCATCCGTCGTTCTCCTGCAGCAGGTCCACGCGGATTCGCAGTCCGGCCTGACCTGGAATCTCCAGCGCGCCCTCCCAGCGCCCCTCCTGTGCATGCACGAGTGGAGCGCCGACCAGCGCCAAGGCCAATAGCAATCGCATCTCTTTAGAAAAGATACGCGCCCCCGGCCCGATCGTTGCCGCTAAAATCACCAGCATGGAATTTTCTGAGGTCATGGCCTCGCTTGAATCTGCGGGCACCGCCCAGAACCGCAAGGTATACGCGCGTCACGGCGTCCGCGGCCCCATGTTCGGCGTCAGTTACGCCGCTCTCGGGAAGCTCTCGAAGCGAATCAAGAAGGATCACCCGCTCGCCGTGGCTCTGTGGGAGTCCGGCAACCATGACGCACGCGTTCTCGCCACGCAAGTCGCTGATCCCGCCGCTGCAACCTCAGCCCTGCTGGAGGCCTGGCGCAAGGAGCTGGACAACTACGTTCTCACCGACGCATTCGTCAAGTACGTCTCCCAAAGCGGGCTTGCCGACAAGAAGATCGCCCAATGGACGTCGAAGAAGGCCGAATGGACCGCCAGCGCCGGCTGGTCCCTTCTCGCCTATCGCGCCCGTTCGCTCGACTGGTCGCAGAGGGATCTCTCGGCTTTCCTGCCGGTCATCGAGGCCCAGATCCACTACGCGAAGAACCGCGTCCGCCATTCCATGATCTCGGCCCTCATCGCCATCGGCATCCGCGGCGGCCAATTGGAGAAGAAGGCCGTAGCGGCAGCCAAACGCATTGGCCCTGTCGAAGTCGATCATGGCGAAACCGGCTGCAAAACCCCCGACCCCATCCCCTACATCGCTAGAGCCCGCGCAAGGAAGCGGTAGTGACCCGCGTGTCGCCACTCTTAGTAGTTCTCGGCTTCGCGCTGCTGGCGGCCGCCTGTGGCCCGATATGCGGGCAGCGTGAGCCCTATATCTACACGCTCGTGACGCCCGACGGAGAGTATATTCTCGCAATGGTCCAATCGCCCGAGCCCTTCGCATCGCGATTCGGGTACGAGACTAGTCCCGCTGAACTTGAGCTACTGGCTCGGTACCCGACGAGCGGCATATATGCGAACGACGAGTCCGCCGAAATGGTTGTGCCGATCGCCCAACCGTTCCCTGAGTCAGCGGTAGTTGCGCTTTACGCACGAGAGGAGCATGTCGTCCTCGTAGCCAGGAACTCTTTCGGTTTGACGTTCTTCAGAGACGGTAGGGAAAAGGTCGAGGTGGATGGAGTTAACGAAGAATGGGGCGGCGCCCCCTGGTACGCGTCACAAGCCGCAGGCCTAGCTTGTGACGCTTGGAAGCTCGACGTATCGTTGGAGCGCGCGGCCACGCAGTCGCTGATTCGTGTCCGCTTTGGTGAAGTTGCGAGCCACTACTATGACGCTGAGTCGGGGGAATCCGTTCGCGATGTCCGGCCGCCCATCCGAGCGCGCCGATCGATTTCCGGGGTGGAGCAAGACATACTGGAACACCTCGCACGCTTCAAGCGCCTAGCCCGGACTAAAGATGGAGACGCGCTCGCGTCGTTCCTCGATCAACATGTCGGCGACCCTCTGCTGGTCCAATGCCGCTATTTTGCTCGGACAGATACTTCCGATTCTGAGGACGCTGCAGAAGACTTGGATGAGTTTCATTCGCTCCGCTACAAGTCGATCGGACTTGACTTAGCAGGTCTGCAGCGGCTTCGTCACCCGATGGAGGGTCAGTTCGACCTGTATCGTGTCCCTGAGAATAGAGCTTTGGACCATTTCTGTGGCCGGGGCTTCGATTCGAAGGAGTTCCTAGATTCGATCACTCCCGCCGCATCCGCCCACCAAGCCAATCGGGTTATGCGTGAGACCATGTCTCAGTGGGAAGGGCCGAGCGTGTTGATGTCCGCGCAGGCGTCGCCCAGTTCTGGAGAACATCATTCTGGCGAGGACGGTCTGCTGCTCCTGTGGTCGCGCGAGTCCGGGACCTGGAAGGTAATAGCGGTGAGCTTCTTTCAGTTTTCCTTCCTCGACTAGTCTGAGCCGCGACGCCTCCGCTCAGTGCTCAGGAGAAACCAACGAATTGCACTTGCGCTCCCTTTTCGAGCGACTCCACTCAACTTTCCACCTCCAACGACCGTCTTTCTCCTATGAGCCCGCTCTGAAGAACCGGCTCAAATGAGCCAACCTGGTTCCGAAACCCACCGCCCCCGCATCCCCGTCCAACGCCCAGAGGAAACATGAGGCGACTTCTACTATTCCTGCTGCTAGCAGCGCTCCCCCTAACCGCTCGCGACCGCGGCGACGTCTACACCGTCGTCTTTGACGCCCCCGCGGTCGCCCAGATGCTCGACGCGCCGGTCCGCCGAAACCTGCGCCAACAGAAAGCGGGAGCCCAAACCCTCCAGAAACTGGCCTCCGACGTGCAAACTCGTCGAGCCGCTTTGGTCCAGCGCATCGAGGCGGAAGACGTCGAGGTCATCGCCTCCGTTGAAAACGTCCTCAACGCTGTCTTCATCCGCACGACGAAGACGAAGGCCGACGCTCTTCGCTCCATGCCCGGAGTCCGGCGCATCACCCGCAACCGGCGCTTCGAGCCCCTGGTCAATCGCGGCGGCGACATCATCCGTGCCCCTGAGGCTCGCGCCGCGCTCGGCGGCGACGACTTCGCCGGCGACGGCTACCGCATCGCCGTCATCGATTCCGGCATCGACCTCACCCATCCCGCCTTCCGTGACGACGGCTTCCAGTTCCCGGCCGGCTTCCCCAAGGGGCGCCCGGAAGACCTCGACTTCACCAATAGAAAGGTCATCGCCGCCCGCAGTTACGTCCACCTGCTCACAACCGATGACCCGGCCTCTTCGCGGCCCGACGACGGCACTGCGTCCGACCGCATCGGCCACGGCACCGCGGTCGCCATGATCGCGGGGGGCCGGACCGTCGATTCACCCGCCGGCCGCCTTACTGGCGTCGCCCCCGGCGCCTTCATCGGCAACTACAAAATCTTCGGCTCCCCCGACCTCAACGAGTTCGCCAACGACGCCGCCGTCATCGCCGCCATCGACGACGCCGTAGTCGACGGCTTCGACATTCTCTCCGTCAGTTTCGGCGCCGTTGCCCAGTTCCCCTTCGACGAGGAGTGCGAGGACGACGAGGGCAGGTTCTTCTGCGATCCCGTCGCCCAGGCCGCTCAGAACGCCATCGAGGGCTTCGGAGTGGTGATCGCCGCCGCCGCGGGCAACGCAGGGGCGTTCGGCGTCCAGTCATTCCCCACCCAAAACACGATCGCCACCCCCGCCACCGCGCCGTCGGTCATCACGGTCGGCGCCACGCTCAACTCCCGCCAAATCGTCCAGACCGTCCGCTTCGGCGGCCAGGAGGCTCTGGCCATCATGGGTACCGGTCCCGAGCCTTCGCAGACCGTCACCGCCCGTGCCGTCGACGCCGCTTCCGCGGGCGACGGCCAACTCTGCGGCCCCGTGAACCCCGGTACGTTCTCCGGCTCGATCGTCGTGATTGAGCGCGGAGGCTGCGAGCCCGAGTTCAAGGTCGAGTTTGCCGACCAAGCCGGGGCTGTCGGCGTCGTGCTGGTGAACACAGGCGTCGACGCCCCAGAGACCGTTACCGGCCTTGAAACGACGGACATCCCCACGTTCACCATCGCTTCCGGCGACGGGCAGCGCCTCGTCTCCTACGTCCAGAGCACAGGCAGTCCGACCGTCTCCCTCGATCCGCGCATCCGCGAAAACTCCGGCTTCGCCACCGACCAAGTGGCCCCCTTCAGTTCCCGCGGCCCCACGCCGGGCGGCGCGATCAAGCCGGAAATCGTTGCGCCGGGAACCTTCATTTTCTCCGGAGCCCAAACGCTCGACTCGAACGGCGACGCCTTCTCTGAATCCCGTTTCGAGGCCGTCGACGGCACTAGCTTCGCCGCCCCCTTCGTCGCCGGAGCCGCAGCTCTCGTGTGGCAGGCCAATCCGTCCTTCACCGCCGACGACGTCAAGTCGGCGCTGGTCAACACCGCCTCCACCAACGTCGTCGAAGACGGCGCCGACGCCCCGGTCACCTCCGCCGGCGCCGGCCTGCTCGACGTCCGGTCCGCGCTGGGCCCCATCGGGACGCTCTTCCCCGCCACCATCAGTTTCGGCCAGGTCAACGACGTTGAACTTCCGATCGAGCGGACCTTCGAGGTCACCAATACCACCCAGTTCCCCGCGACCTACCAGGTCACGGTCATCCCGCGGACTTTCGTTCTCGAAGCTCAAGTTCGCGTCAACGGCCTCGCATCCACGTCCGTCCGTCTCAATCCTGGAGAGATCGGAACCGTCACCGTCACGCTCACTGGTCAAACGCCGCCTGCCGGACAGTACGAGGGCGTGCTGCAAGTCTCTCGCAATACCGGCGGCCTCGAACTCCTTGCGCCCTACTACTTCGCCGTCGGCGACGGAGTTCCCTCCAACGCCTTCGCGCTCACGGGCGTGGGAGTCGTCGGCACCGTCAACGAGCCGCACCCCGAGCTGCTGATCCTCAAGGTCATCGACCAACACGGTCAGCCTGTCTCCGACGCAGCCGTCACCTTTGAAGTCACCGCAGGCGACGGAGCCGTCTTCCAAGCAGACCCGTCCACCGACTTCTTCGGGGTAGCCGCCGCCGACGTCGATATGGGCCCCGATCCCGGATTCCAGGACTACCTGGCCCGCATCGGATCGCTCGAGGTCCCGTTCTTCAACGAGGCGCGCAACAAGCCCTCCATCGGAGCCGTCGTCAACGGCGCCAGCTTCGCCGCCAACCTCCCCGTCGCTCCAGGCTCCATCGCCTCCGTCTTCGGTTTCGGACTTTCGGAGTTCACCGGCTCGGCCACGCGCCTTCCACTCAACCTAGTCCTCAAACACGCTTCCGTCAGCTTCGACTTTCCCGAGGACAACCTCAGCATCCCTGGGCGTCTCTTCTTCGCGAGCGACGGCCAACTCAACGTCCAAGTCCCCTGGGAACTCGCCGGGCGCAACTTCGTCATCGTTAAGGCGCGCATTGAGGATTCCGTCAGCGAAACGGTCGTCGTCAACCTCGCGGACACCGCGCCAGGCCTTTTCGAGTTCGATCTCGGCGGACGCCGCGTCCTGGTCGCCACGCACGCCGACGGTTCCGTCGTCACGCCCGACAACCCGGCCCGCCCTGGAGAAACCATCGTCGTCTACGGCACCGGCTTCGGTCCCGTCGACCGTGATCAGGAAACGGGCCTAGCGGCCGAGGGCATTGCTCGCGTCCGAGGCCCGGTGGGCGCCGAAGTCTCTGGCATCCAAGCGGGCGTCTCGTTCGCCGGACTCAGCCCCGGATTCGTCGGGCTCTACCAAGCCAACGTCACGCTGCCCGCCAATCTCACCCCGGGCGAGCACCGCCTCGTCTTCTCCAGCAACGGCATTGTCAGCAACGCCGGTCTGCTGTTCGTTCAGTAGTGTTCCTCCACAGGCCGACTTTCGTACCCTAGTGGGTTCGGATGTCTTCCTTTATCCAGTCCCTCGTCGACCGGGCACGCCCGCTCCAGCAGCGCATCATCTTTCCCGAAGGAGACGACGAGCGGATTCGCGAGGCCTGTGCGCGTCTCGCTGCGGACGGCGTCGTCCAGCCCGTCATCGTCTCGGTCGCCGGACCGTGCGCCCCGGGCGTCGAGTGCATCGAGCCCAACGAGTCGGCGCATTTGCGCAAGTACGCCCACGTCTACCTCGAACGGCGCCGCTCTCGCGGCGTCACCGAGGCCGAGGCGCTCAGGATCGCAGCCGATCCGCTTTACTACGCCGCCCTGGCCCTGGCCGCCGGTGATGCCGACGGCCTCGTTGGAGGCGCAAAGAACACGACCGGCGTTACCGTCAAGGCTCTGATTCACTCCGTCGGAATCAAGCCAGGAAGCCATGTCGTTTCCAGCTTCATGATCCAGGAGCAACCCAATCGCGACTTCGGTTCCGACGGCCTTATCGTCTTCGCCGACCCCGCCGTCGTACCTGATCCGTCGGCCGTTCAGTTGGCTGAGATCGCGATCGACGCTGCTGAGAACGCCGCCAAGTTTTTGCCGGAGCCGCCCCGTGTTGCGCTCCTGTCGTTCTCCACCAAAGGCAGCGCCAAGCACCCCAAAGTCGACAAGGTCGTGGAGGCGTTGCGCATCATCAATGCCCGCAAGCCGGATCTCATCGTAGACGGCGAATTACAAGCCGACGCCGCCCTCATTCCCTCCGTCGGAGCCTCGAAGTCGCCTGGCTCGCCTGTCGCCGGTCGCGCCAACGTCGTGATCTTCCCTGACCTCAACGCCGCCAATATCGGCTACAAGTTGGCCGAGAGAATGGGCGGCGCCCGTTCGATGGGGCCGTTCCTGCAGGGCCTGTCGAAGCCCGGCAACGATCTCTCCCGAGGCTCCAGCGTCGACGACATCTACGCCACGGCCGCCATCACGGCGCTCCAGGCCGCCGGTCACGCTTGAGCGGTCGAGGTCACTTCACGAACATTCGAACGCGAAAATCTCCCGTCCGAGACGACGTTCCTTCGACCTCGATACGCTCCACGGCGTTGCCGTTCAGCCAGACCGAGCCCGAAGCCTGCGACGCAGAGCTGTTGACCCGCGAGACAGCGATCGCCAGCCGTCCGGGCTCCGGTTGCGTCCATCGTCCTTCGACCGTCCAGGTCTGTTGGCCGTCGAACTCAAACCGAGCCGCTCCGCCTTCCCGTAGGCGGACAAACACTTGGGCCAACTGATCGTCTGCCAGGCGGTCGGACTCGATGAATCCGTTTCCATCCAGGGTGACGACGAGCTCCCGCACGCCTCGCTGAGTTGCCGACTGCGTTCCTCGATTGCGGTCGGGCCGGGGCGCGGAGCGCACCGGCGCCGCCCTGCGGCTGGGCATGCGCGGTGCGACAATCTCGTTGCTCTCGTAGTTACCGAAGCCGCCCGCGGCCGGCGGCGGAGGAGCCGCAGGCGCTGCCGGCCTCCGAGTGCGTCCAGGTCCTTTTGGGGCCACGGGAGCGTTCGCAGAGGTGGTCGTGAGAGAACGGTTCGGATCCACGAAATCCCGGTATGCCCCCGACTGGTCGAATTGCAGCTTGAACGATCCCTGCCCCGGCGCCGTGCCGTCCAAACCAATGTGCGTCGCGCGTCCCTCGGCGATCCAGACCGACCCGGCTCCCGTTGCGCCTTGCGCTCCCCAGGCCCCGGTCAACTTCAAGCTGACCGCACCAGCGTCGGCCTGCTCCCACGTTCCGCGGAACCGGGCGTTGTTCGCCCCCGGCAGGCCCAAAATCCAGGTCTTGTTGGCCGCCAGCGTAAGCTGCGCCTGCGTGATGGCGGTCTGCCGACCGCCCGCCGACAGCGTGCCGCGACCATCGGCCGCGGCGCTAAGCTCGGTAATAACCACCGGCGCCGGCGCGGGGGCGCTCGGAGCTTGCGCGGCGTCCCACGTGATCCGCGCGTGGTAGCGGTCTTCACCCCCTTTGGGGTCCGAGATACGCAGCTTGAGCGTCCAGTTGTTGGCGGCGCTCGGCTGCTCTTCGAGAAGAATCGAACCGCGGCCGTCCATTCTCTTCACGCGCAAATTCTGCACCGGACCGTACGGCAGCCCCGCCGCGTATTCCGATCCGTCATCGCGCGGTTCTTTGCTGCCGCTCGCGTCGTAGCGGATACGTGCTCCTTGAATCGAGAACTCGACCGTCGCGTCGACTACGACGCGCAGGTCGATGCGGTTGGCTTGGCCGGAGTCTTGCGCGGACCGGATCGGAAGGTCTTGCGCGGAGGCGAGCGCGCAGAGCGCGAGTAGGACGAGGGCGGTGCGGGAGAAGGGCATGTGAATGTCTCCAAGGCGGAAGTCGACGGATGAGGCGTACGTAATTTACGACGGAAACGGCAGCCTATTTATGCTGTAATTCCCAGTCGTAGTCGATACCCGGTTCATTGTAGGGGATGCGCCCCTCGTCTGCCGGGTCGTAGTGCCGGCTTGTCATGTAGACCAGCACGCCAGGCTGCTCGCCGATGACCTTATAGCCATGTCCCACCCCCGGTGGAATCCATAGCCGCCAGGGGCGCAGCGCTCCTGTGTACAAAGTGTTCTTGTAGCCGAAGGTGGCGGAATCCTCGCGGAAATCCACCAGTGCTACTTGGAACATTCCCGAAACCGGCGCCCAGTAGTCCGTCTGGTGCAGATGGTAGTGGAACGCCTTGATCGTCGACGGGTAACTGAGCGCCGCGGAGGTCTGGACTTCCGCCGGGTCCAGGTCCGTCGCCAGTCCCTTGCCCATCCGCGCAATTTCCAGAAAATAGCCTCGATCGTCGGGCCACAACTTGGCCTCTTCGATGCGTACGCCCTCGATCAAGCGGTCTGCATCCGGCGTCGTGATCACGTCGCCGATACCCGGTTCGCACTCCGGCACGGTCAAGCGCACCGGCGCCTCTTCTCCAGTAATACGGCGAGCGCTCATGGGGACCAGCATATCGCGAGTTGCGTCCGGCGCCGGGCGACCGAGACAATTGGTGGCCGACCTATGACGCAACCTGAATTCCAAGGCGCGATCGCTGCGCTCCTGACGGCCCGCAAGGCAGACGGCTCTCTTGACTCGGAAGGAGTCGAAAGGAGTCTTGATCACGTACTCGACGCGGGGGCGACCGGCGTCGTCGTCGCCGGCGGCACCGGAGAATACTTCGATCTGTCGATCGACCAGCGCACCATGCTCCTGCAGCAGGTCTCGGCCCACAACGCCGGCCGCGGCCAGGTCATCGCGAGCAACGGCGCCGCTCGCCTCGCCGATTGCGTCGATCTTGCCGAGCACGCCCTCGCCCTCGGCGTCGATGCCTTGCTCCTGCCGCCGCCGCACTTCTATCGCTACGGCCAAAGCGATTTGGAGGACTTCTACCGTCAGGCGGCCAAGCGCATCAAAGGCCCTATCCTCATCTATAACCTCGCCGCCTTCTGTTCCCCGATTGAGCCCGAGACCATCGCCCGCCTCGTAGAGAGCGAGCCCAACTTGATCGGCGTCAAGGACTCCAGCGGCAGTCTCGCTTCTCTCGAGCTACTCGCCGAACAAGTCCCGTCCGCCGTCCGTATCTTGGGCCACGACCGCGCCTACGTTGAAGCGCTTCGACGCAAGTTGATCCACGCCGTCATCTCGGGCCCCGCCGGCGTCGTGCCGGAAATCTCCACACGGCTCTTCGCCGCCGATCCTACGTCGGACGACTTCGAGCGGCTAGCCAAACTCTTCACCGAAGTCCTCGATCAGATGGATCCGTTTCCTTATCCCTGGGCTCTCAAGTTCCTCGCTCAAAAGCGCGGGCTATTCGAGGCACAAGTTCCCTTCGCCCCTGGCTCGGCGCGTCAGGAGCAGCGCGACGAACTCGAAGCTTGGTTCGAGGAATGGTCGGATCGCGCCGGGATCTAGGGCCGTCTCGCCTGCTACGATTCAGGCGATGAATCGCCGCACGTTTCTTGCAGCCGCGGCCGCTTTGGCTGCTCCCGCCATCGCCAAGCCGAAACCCTGGGAGTGGAGCTACTACGGGGGCGATCAGAACGCGACTCGCTATGCGCCTCTCGCCCAGATTACGTCTGAGAACGTCGGCGACCTCAAGCCCGCCTGGACTCATCACGTAGGGGACGCTGCGCAGCGCCCGCAAACCACCATTGAAGCGACGCCCATCTGCGTCGAGGGCGTCCTTTACCTCACCACCGCCAAGCTCAAAGTACAGGCGTTGGAGGCTTCCACAGGTCGTCTGTTGTGGACGTTCGATCCTTTCGAGAACGACCGCAGTCGGCGTTTTCGCGGCGTCAACCGGGGCGTCTCGTTCTGGAAGTCCGGGGACGAAACACGAATCCTGCTGCCCGCATCCGACAAGCTCTACGCCCTCGATGCCAAGACTGGAAAACCCGTCGAGTCCTTCGCCGACGGCGGCGTGCTCACGCTCTCGAACGAGTTCGACCACCCGATGGAAGGTCTCGGCTATACCCATTCGAGTCCGGTTGTCGTCTTCGAAGACCTCATCCTGACCGGCGGAGGGGGCGGGGAAGGGCCCAGACCCGCGGCCCCTGGTCACATCCGCGCCTGGGACGCCCGCACGGGCAAGCGCCGCTGGATCTTCCACACCATCCCGCGGCCCGGTCAGTACGGCTATCACACCTGGCCCCAGGACGCCTGGCGCACGCAAGGCGGCGTCAACAACTGGGCGGGCATGTCCATCGACGAGAAAACCGGGCGTCTGTTCGTCTCGCTCGGCTCACCCGCTTTTGACTTCTACGGCGGCGACCGCCCCGGCCAGAACCTTTTCGGGAACTGTGTCCTCGCTCTCGACGCCCGCACCGGCGAGCGCGCCTGGCACTACCAGACCGTTCACCACGACGTCTGGGATTACGACCTGCCCGCGCAGCCGATTCTTGCAACCGCTACGCGCAACGGACGAGCCGTCGACGTCGTCGCCCAAGTCACTAAGACCGGCCTCGTCTTCGTCCTCGATCGCCAGACAGGTCAACCGTTCTTCGGAGTGGAGGAGCGCGAGGTCCCGCCATCCGACGTGCCCGGTGAGCAGACCTGGCCCACCCAGCCGGTTCCCCTCAAGCCGCCTCCGCTCATCAAGCAAGGTTTCTTTGACGACGACGTCTCCGACGTTTCGCCGCAAGCGACGGCTTACGTTAAGGAAGTCCTCGGTCAGTTTCGGCATGGCGAGGCCTTCCTGCCGCCGAGCACGCAAGGTACCGTCGTCCGGCCTGGCTTCCTCGGAGGCGCCCTGTGGGGCGGCGGCTCCTTTGACCCCCGCACCGGCTATCTCTACGTCAACACCAGCGAGAACGCCAACTTGATGACGCTCGTCGAGGCGGAGCCCGACGCCGGATACCGCTACGGCCACAAGGGCTACGTCCGATTCTTTGACCATGAGAACCGTTCCCCGGGAAAGCCTCCGTGGGGTCACCTGACCTGCGTCGATCTCAACACCGGCGAGTTCGTCTGGCGCGAGGTCCTCGGCGAACACGAAGGCCTCGGCAAGGTGGGTACGCGCCAGATGGGCGGTTCTATCGCAACCGAAGGCGGCCTCGTCTTTGTGGCGGCCACCCTGGACGAGAAATTCCGCGCGTTCGACTCCGCCACCGGCAAGGAACTCTGGTCGCACAAGCTGAATGCTGGCGGCTACGCAACGCCCTGCTCGTACGAAGCCGACGGCAAGCAGTACGTCGTCATCGCCGCCGGCGGCGGCGGCAAGCAGCGCACCCAAGCCGGCGACGAGTACGTCGCCTTCGCCCTTCCAGAGTAAGTGTCCCGATCCGTCAGAGCCGGGTACGAGAGTGCCAGGCGCCGAGGCGGTTTGCGAAGCAAGGGCCCGGGTGGAGCGCAGAGCACCTGTGAGCCGAGATGGGCCACAAACCGTCTACAATGACGGGCGATCCATGATCAATCGACGCCAATTCCTCTCGTCAACCGCGGCCGCCGCGACCGTTGCGGCTCTCCCGGCGCAGAAGACCCCCGGCCCCAACATCATCTTCATCATGGCCGACGATCTCGGCTATGGCGACCTCGGCTGCTTCGGTCAGAAGACCCTCAAGACGCCCAACATCGACCGTCTCGCCGCCGAGGGCATGAAGTGCACGGACGTTTACGCGGCCTCCACCGTTTGCGCCCCTTCCCGTTGCGGCCTCATCACCGGCAAGCACATGGGACACGCAACCGTCCGCGGCAACCGCAACCCGGAAGTCCCGCTCAAGTCGGGCGACTCGACCATCGGCAAGACCCTCCAGTCCGCCGGATACACGACAGCGCTTTTCGGCAAATGGGGCGTCGGCGGCCCCGTTACCCTCGGCCGCCCCAACCTGCAAGGTTTCGATCACTTTTTCGGCTACCTCAGCCAGTGGCACGCCCATGAGCACTTCCCGACGCACCTGTGGGACAACGAGGTCGAGCGGTTCATCCCCGGGAACTTTGGGCGCAACAAAGGCGCGTTTTCGCATGACCTCTTCAGCGAACGGGCGCTCGACTTCCTCGACGACAATCACGACCAACCGTTCTTCCTGTACCTGCCTTACGCCGTACCCCATACCAACAACGAACTAGGCCGCTACACCGGCGACGGCATGGAAGTCCCGGACTATCTCGGCTATGAAAGCGAGGACTGGCCCGAGCCCGAGAAGGGCTTTGCCGCCCAGGTGAAATATCTCGATCGCGACGTTGGTCGCATTCTTCAGAAGCTTAAAGACCTCAAGGTGGACGACAACACCATCGTCTTCTTTACCTCCGACAACGGCGCCCACCAGGAGGGCGGTCACAAGGTCGATTTCTTTGATTCCAACGGCCCCCTGCGCGGCTGGAAACGCGATCTCTATGAAGGCGGCATCCGCGTCCCCATGATCGTCCGCTGGCCCGGGAAGATCGAAGCCGGCGCCGTCTCCGACTATCCCTGGACCTTCTACGACGTCCTCGCCACCTTCGCCGATCTCGCCGGAGTCGAGGCGCCGGACGACACGGACGGCGTCTCCGTCGTGCCCACCCTCCTCGGCCAGGACGGGAAGCAAGAGCAACACGACTACCTCTACTGGGAGTTCCACGAGCGCCGGTTCGCACAGGCTGTCCGTTTCGGTAAGTGGAAAGCCGTCAAGAACGACCACGGTCAGGCTGTTGAGATCTACGATCTCTCCAGTGATCTCTCCGAGCAGTCCAACGTCGCACGTGACCACCCTGACCTTGTGCGCAAAGCGGAGAGATACTTCCGCGAGGCTCGATTCCCCTCGCCCTACTGGCCCACGCCTGACGAATCGGCGCCCCAGGACGCCGAATGAAGCTCTTCTTTCTCTTCGGCGACTTGGTCACCGTGACGACCGTCGGCGCTGCTTCCGGCACCCTCTGCTCGCTCTGTTTCAGCGAGAGTTGGCCGATGCTGCTCGCCATGTTCCCCGGCATGGCGATCGGTATGTTCGTCGGCTTCGGGCTCGCCTCCGTTGCGGCCATGTGGTTCGGCGCCTTCGAAGTCTCCGTGCCTTCGATGCTGGGCGGCATGCTCGCTGGAATGGCTGTCTCGATGGCCGCCGCGATGCGACCGGTCACGGTAGGAGAAGGCCTCCAGATCGGCATGGCCGTCGCTTTCGTCTCCCTCCTGTTTACCTATGTCGCCGACGCCTTCCTCCGCGGCGAGCAGAAGGTCTGAGCTGTCTCGATTCGGAGCTGATGCATGGACGAACAAAACCGCGACAAATGGAACAGAGCCGCCGGCGGCTACGATCTCTTCAGCGCCGGTCCGGAAAGGCGCTGGGCAGACTACAAATGCGACTTCTTCGGCCAAATGGGAGACGGTGCGATCCTTTTTCTGGCCGTCGGCACCGGACTCGACATCCAATTCTTTCCGGCTGGCAAGAAAATACTCGGCGTCGACATCTCCGACAAAATGCTCGAACAAGCCCGCCCGCGGGTCGACGCGTACTCCGGAGAGATGACTCTGCGTCAGATGGACGTCCACGACCTCGACCTTCCCGACGCGTCCATCGACCAGGTCTTCACTTCGTGCACTTTCTGCTCCGTTCCCGACCCCGTCCGTGGGCTCGAACAGCTCCGTAGAGTGCTCAAACCAGGCGGTGAACTGCACATGTTCGAGCACACCGGCAGCCGCTGGCATCCCTTCCGTCTCATGATGAACGTCATGACGCCGATCACTCGGAAGCTTGGGCCGGAGATGAATCGGGACACGGTCGGGAACGTTCAGAAAGCAGGTTTCCGCCTCCGCCGCCTGCGGCACTTGTACTTAGACGTACTCAAGGTCATTCAGGCTGAAAAACCGGGAGACTTCCTGTCCGATTCGTCATAGAAAAGGATCCGAATTCAGGTACCATGGATCGGTAACGCGTCCGGCCGTTCTCCTGGATACCTTTTATGATCGAACAAGTTCGCTACTCGGTACGGCGTCGCTGGTACGCCGCGGCTCTCCTGATCATTGGTCTAGCCGTCGTCCTCTCGATCACCCGGCCCGCGCCCTAGTCTCTCCGCAACTTTCCCGCTCATCTTGGGTTTGGACTCTTCAAGCCCCGCTGGACATCTCAATCTTCTCTCCGTCGTGCATTCCGCCGGTGCGCGAGCAGGGATTGGTGCGTCCGAAGGGCCTTCTTCTAGAAACAAGACAAAGGAGTCTGAATATGATCCGTTCCATCGGAATGCTCGCCCTCGGTCTGGCCGCTTGCCTCGCCGCAACCGCGCAAGATCGCCCCCTGCCCACCGTCGACCGTACCTTGGTCTATTCGGCGAAGTTCGTCTGCAAGAACACGACGCCGCCCGACGATCCGTCGGAGGCGATTCGTTCTTTCCTCCCCGGCGTCTATCGGACGGTGCTCAACTTCCAGAATCTTTCCCGCGATCCCGCGGTGGTTCGTATGGTCGTCACCGAAGCCACCGGGATGGATAGCGCCGCCCTGGGTTCCGCCGGGCGCATCGAGCGCGTCCTGGCGCCCGGCGAGGCGAACTTCCTCAACTGCTCGGCGATTCAACGAATTCTGGGCGGAGACGCTGCGAACCCGCGCAAGGTCGACGGCTTCGTCACTCTTGAGAGCAACCGTCGCCTAGCCGCTGCGGCCGTCTACTCGGCAGTCACTCGCAGTCCGGATATTGCCAACGACGGCATCACCCTCGACGTGGAGCATCTCCGCGCTCGCATTCGCCGCAGCAACGGCACGGTCGACGCGGAGTAAGCGCCGCCCGCGGCGGGGTCCGCCCCCCGCCCTTAATAGCCTTTCTGCTTGTCCACCACGTTCAGCAACGGCAGTCCTTCCCCAAAACGCCGAATGTTCTCCTTGACCGTCCCCAGCATTCGTCCCCGATCCAGGTCCGATCGCCCGGCGATGTGCGGCGTAACAATCGCATTCTTGAACTCCCACAGCGCATGCCCTTCCGGAAGCGGCTCCGGGTCCGTCACGTCCACCCCCGCTCCGGCCAGTCTCTCCGAATCCAGAGCCTTGACCAACGCATCCAGGTCGTAGGTCGCTCCGCGGCTCACGCAGATGAACCAAGATCCCTTCTTCATCAAGTCGAACTGAGACGGCCCGATCATTCGGTGGGTCTTGGGCGTGTGCGGGGCGGAGACGAAAACCACGTCCGCCAACGGCAAAACGTCGTCCAGTTGGTCCGGCTTCACTACGCGATTGATGAACGGCGAGAACGGGATGTCCTCCGGGTCGACGCCGATCACCGTCATCCCGTGCGCCCAAGCCCGAAGCGATATCTGCGAGCCGATCCCGCCCACTCCAATCACCACCGCCGTCTTCTGGTTCAGCTCGAAGAGATTGCGCGGCGATCCCTGCCACTTGCCTTCTTGCTGTAGGCGGAGCCACTTGGGAATCTCGCGTGTGAGCGAAAGCAACATCGCCATCGCGTGGTCGGCGATCTCCGGCCCCTGGACAATCTGGTTGTTGGTCAGGATGATGTCGGAGTCGCGCAGAGCGTTGGATCCCGACCTGTGCAGCACTCGTTCAACCCCCGCGCTGGTCGTCTGCACCCACTTCAACTTCTTGCCGATTGCCACCCACTCCGGCCGGATGCTTCCCACAAGCCCGTCTGCGTCGGCCAACTCGGCTTCCACGTTCTCTCGCGAGACCCGCACGACCTTCACGTTGTCGCTGACGGCGTCCCACTCCTGGACGATTTCATCCGTCTGACCCAGGACCACGACCTTCTTGGTCTGTGCCCCCGCCGAGACGGCCAACAGCGCCGATAGTAGGAGGGGAGCGAGGTATCTCATCGCCGCGAATGATACTACGGCGCGGCCCCAGAGCCAAGGTCGGCGCGTTCAAATTCCAAATGAATCGTCCAGTCGAACTCCTCGCCCGGCTCAAGCTGGATCAGCCCCTGACCCGTGACCAGCGAATTTTGCAGCCCCACCCACGGCTCGGGACTGAAGAAGCCGTTCACCGCGTCGCCCCAAACGTTGTATTCGATCAAGGGCTGCTCGGGCCATCTCGACGGGTTGTGCGACATCAGGATCTGCAAGCCTCCCGGGTCCTTCAAGAGGATCATTGGGTGGTTCCCCGCAAATCCTGTCAGCGACACCGCCGAGAGCTTTTCCCACTCGCCCAGCTTTGCCGGCGTTTGATGGCTCCGCCGGCGCGTTTCGCCGGTCGGCACTCCGTAGCCCGTCTTGAGCAGCTCCGTCCGCGAAGGAGCCAGCAGCGTCATCTCCGCCGGATCGGAGCCCGCAAGGAGCGGCGTCTTAAACGTGATGTGATTGCCGATCGAAAAGGGCATCGGCCCGGCGTTGTCCTCTCCGGCGGTCACGTCATAGCGGATGTCGAGGGTTCCTTGCACGAGCGTGTACGTTGCGGTCAGGCGAAAGCCGAACGGGTAAGACTCGCGAGTCTCTTCGTCGTCCCCCAGCGCTAAGACCAGCCGTGCGAACCGCTCCGTCGCCTCTTGCGACTCCACCGTCCACTCGCGGTCCTTTACAAAGCCGTGAATCGGCATCGGATACCGCTTGCCTTCATGGATCCACGCCCCGTCGTTGAAGCGCTCTCCGCCCTCGAGGCGCTCAATCAGGTCGGGCGGAAAGCTCCTGCCGGTTGCCGGCCACAACAAGGGGCCGCGCCCGCCGAAACCCTCGATCGGCGAATAGTCCCTTCCGCGATAAAGAGTTTCAATCCACTCCTCGCCCACACGGACGCGCAAACTGCCAAGCTCTCCGCCCACCGACGGAGTGGCGGCCGCTTCCACTCCGGCCTGCGCGTCTTTCAAAACGAGCAGTTCGACGCCCTGCTCGGTCGTCTCCGTCGAGATCGAAT
>Ga0070726_10000242_pt1 | contig 81430 bp, 71 predicted proteins | sample tdAd471_FD_67275 | JGI IMG/M metagenome (GOLD analysis project Ga0070726, IMG submission 67275) | Marine sediment microbial communities from the Atlantic coast under amendment with organic carbon and nitrate - tdAd47.1 | ecosystem: Environmental > Aquatic > Marine > Coastal > Sediment | place...
CTCCGAAGGAAGTGCGTTTCCCGCCTGCCCGCGATTGACTGCTGCCGCGACGGCCTCGCTGATATCCTGCAGTGACCGGTGCGTTGAAACCGGGCAACGAACATGGCAGGTGTCCGGCCGGGATGAATCAGGCTGTGGGAAAACGAAAAGCGGGATTCACACTCATCGAGCTGCTGCTTGTCATCAGCATCATTGCCGTGCTGGTCGCATTGCTGCTGCCCGCTGTTCAGCAGGCCCGTGAGGCTGCTCGAAGGACGCAGTGCCGAAACCATCTGAAGCAGATTGGGCTGGCGCTGCACAACTATCAGTCGCTGAACGGGAAGTTTCCGCCCAGCTTCTGTGCCGACCCGGATACCGACGGTGGCGAGTGGTCCATCCACGCGCGACTGCTGCCGTATCTCGAACACGCCAGTCTGCATGACCTGATTGATTTCGCGGATACATACGGCAGCGGTGATTCTGCCACGATTGCCATCCGCACGACCCGGGTCGCTCCGTATCTGTGCCCCAGCGAAGTGAAGGATCAGGCTCGGACAGACAGCACCGGAACGGCGACCGACTATCCTGTGAACTACGGATTCAACTGCGGCACCTGGCGGGTGTGGGATAACACGACAAAGACTCCAGGCGATGGGGCATTCGCTCCAAACAGTGCCCTCGCCCCGGCCGCTATCACGGATGGTCTCAGTAATACTCTGGCGGCCGCCGAAGTCGCAGCCTTTACCCATTACCTGCGCGATGGCAGCGGCGGCTCGGCCACCGCGCCGCCGGCATTCCTGATAGGCACACGTGGCGGAGACTTCAAACACACCGGTCACACCGAGTGGGTTGATGGCCGAGTACATCAGACAGGTTTTACGACGACGTTCACGCCAAACACGAAAGTCCACCACGTTGTGGGTGGAGTTGCTTACGACATCGACTTCACTTCATGTCGCGAGGACAAGCCTGCTTCGGTCTGCACGGGACCTACTTACGCTTCCGTCACCTCGCGCAGTTACCACACGGGACTGGTCCATGTGCTGCTCATGGACGGCTCGGTGCGATCTGTCTCCGACTCGATCAACGCCACAATCTGGCAACGACTGGGCTCCAGGAATGACGGAGAGTCACTTGGCGAATTCTGATCGCCCTGACCGAGTTCGTCATTGCAGTCCAGATTCTCTGGCAACTGGCACCCAGTCGCCAAAGATCATCCGGTTCCGAAGCAGTGTGACCGACTTTGAAACGAAATGTCTACGAGCGGGCTGAGTCTTAATCCTCAATTCCACATTATCAGCCGATTGATGACTCTGCCGTTGAAACTTCATTGAGCCTCCAGCTCGATGTGAGGCATCTTCAAGAAGCTCATTGATACGGGAGTACGGGGCGTAAACTGTCTTCAGGTGAACGAGACAAGGCGACTTCAACGCACAGCATTCGCTTGCCAACCGATGCAGTTGGTGAAATGGGAGCGGCGTTGAAGTCGAGACGGTTCGCTTCGACAAACGCAAAAGTCTGCTCGCCATGCCAAAGTGGATATCGGTACGACACCATCGACCGGCTGCTGTTAATTCGATAGGCGAAAGAACTCAGCTTCACTCCCGCAGCAATCAATGGACTACTCTCGTTGAGTGTTGACGAGGCCGCGAAGCGCACCAATGCCCAAAATCAGGCGCAATCAAATATTGCAGACATCGAAAACTGCATTCGCTCATTGCGGAGTCGTAGTCGATACCGATGGAGTAGCCTCTCCGCTATCGACTACGAGTTGATCAACTCCTAGCGCTGCTTCTCGACATTTCTGAGGATGGTCGAAGCCGATGCGTCCATGGCGTGGCACAGCCGAAGCAGCATGTCAACGGTTGGAGATTTCCGATCGTTCTCCAGCATCGAAATATAGGTCCTGTCGACCTGGGCGCGATGCGCCAGCTCTTCCTGTGTCAGTCCCGCAGCTTCACGGGCGGTGCGTAATTCGAATCCCAGCATGGCCAGAAGTTACCTGGCCGGCACCCGAATGACTGTTGACTATAGTCAACAGTCATTCGGCGGGATAGCATGGCACGGAAAGCCTCAGGCTGACTCAGAATCAAGCGATTTGCAGCACCTGTGCCCACACCGACTCAGGGCCTGACTCCTCACCAGTTCTCTTCAAGAGAGGAAGATATGCGTCATTTCGACACCCGAACCGCCGCAGTGTTTTTCGCCGTCGCGCTGTTGGCCACTGGCGGTTGCTCGCAGCCGAAGTCCGGAACGTACTTCGAGCCGGAGATCACAGCACGTCACGGCGGATTCTTTTCGTACGACATCAAGTTCACGCTGAACGCCATCAACCAGATCGACTGGATTCGTGACGCCGACAACCAGGTGACGAATACCAGCACACCAGTCAGCACTGATTTGCGCGAAGTCGAGTTGAATGTGACCGTTCACTACTCGCAGGGGGCAACACACGAGACCCGGGCGTTTGACGCCAGATGGCAGTTCGGCGAGCAACTGATCGTCAATGTCCCGGCGACAGCGGCAATTCAGGGGTACGACATTAAGGGCACCGGCTACGTCTTCGACGAATCCGGTGCGTACCTTGCCACGGTACCGATCGACTCCAGCTTCCGAACGACTTCGGAATGACCGACCGCCGCTGCGGGCCGTCCGTTGGGCGGCCCGCCGAGCGTCTTCACTTTATCTATCAGAGCCGGAAGCAAATCCTGGGGAGTCTCAACAAATGTCCCGACGCAAACACACGACGGTTTACAAAGGTCTCTTCGGTGAAAAGCACATTGTCACCAAATATGACGATCCCAATGGCGACAGTGGCTGTCTTATGTGGATTGTGCTCGGAATTGTCTTGTTCGCTCTCGCCCGCGGATGTTCATGAGTGACTGACGAAGGGTTGTCAATAGCCGCCCGTCCAGTATTGTGTTCGTCAGTTTACTTTTGCTTGTCGATTCGGAATGGAGTGTGTGATGGAGATCATCATTACTGACCTGACGCGATTCAAGAAACGGGACAACGTCTGTACGGCCGGTGTGACCCTCGATGGGACCGTTGTCCGCCCCTGGCCCTATCTTCGCTTCGACAACCTGGAAAAACTGGGTATTCACCCTGGAGGAATTCTCCAGGGTGAGTTTCAGAACCTGGAGAAGTCCGCGCCGCACACAGAAGATGCCTCTTACGGTAAACTGGTATTCAAAGGCCCTGCGACGAAACAGGCATTCCGCCAGGCACTGGAACAGACTCTTTTTCCAGGACTGTCTGCAGGATTTGAATCAGAACTGACGAGCGGCGAGAAGTGCATTCCGGTAGACAGTCCGCCTCCGCGATCGCTGATCACGATCAGAATGGACCCCAAGGCATTTTCGATCGAACAGGATTCGTATGACGTCAGTCGCCTGCGGGCACATTTCACCGATGAGACGGGGATGCGGATGGCGTATGTCGGTGTCACCGATCTTGGCTTTTTCGATTACGCGCAGGAACACGCAGCAAGCCCGGCAGATATCGCGAAGCTGGAGGAGTTCATTCAGTCGCAGGATGAACTCTTCCTGCGAGTCGGGTTGAGTCGCGTCCACAAAGCGCCCGACGGACGCCACGGCTATTGGATTCAACTGAACGGCATTTATACTTTTCCCAATTACCTTGAGTACATTCGCTGTTACGAGTGATGCGTCAGGTTTTCGGATCGTCATGAACGCGGACACGCTGTTTACCATTGGACATTCAAATCGGCAGCTCGATGAATTCATCGAGTTGCTGCAGTTACAGCAGATTACGGCCATCGCCGATGTCCGTTCGCATCCCAGCAGCAGATTCGCACCGCACTTTAATCAGGAAGCATTACAGGCAACGCTCCTGGAACATCGGATTGAATACGTGTTCCTCGGCAAGGAACTGGGAGCGCGCCGTGACGAGGCCGGTTGCTATGTCGATGGAGTTGCCCGATACGACCTCATCGAGCAGGCACCGCTGTTCAGAGCGGGCCTCGACCGAATTCGCAAAGGCGCCGCAAAATTCAGAATCGCCCTGATGTGTTCCGAAAGGGACCCGCTGACGTGTCATCGGTCGATTCTGATCGCCAGATCATTGCGGCGTGATTTCCAGATTCGACACATCGTTTCGAATGACGAACCCGAAAGTCACGAGGATGCAGAGCAACGGTTGCTGGCGATCTGGGGGCTGCCTGCACGAGCACTCTTCCACGACGAAAACGGATTGCTCGACGAAGCCTACGCCAGACAGGCCAGGGAGATTGCCTGGGCCACTCACAAATCAGATCAGACCACTGAAGGCGAAATGTGACCTCGAATATTCAGACATACACAATCGGTTTTACAAAAAAGTCAGCCGAGGACTTCTTTTCGTTGCTTGCTGAAGCTGGTGTCAAACGACTGTTGGATGTTCGATTGAACAACAGTTCGCAACTGGCTGGCTTCGCAAAACGGGATGACCTGCGGTACTTCCTCAAGTCGATCTGCGGGATCGAATATGAACACGTACCCGATCTGGCGCCGACGAAGGACATTCTCGATGCCTACAAAAAACATGGCGGGGACTGGGAAGTTTACGAACAGGAATTCCTGGAACTGATGGCACGACGAGGAATCGCGTCGCAACTTCAACCGTCGCAATTCGACGGAGCCTGTCTGCTGTGCAGCGAACACCTTCCGAAGCTGTGCCATCGACGACTGGTGCTCGAATATCTCGACCAGGAATGGGGGCAGGTCTCTGTGAACCACCTCACGTAAGCAATCACCAGTCCGCCGTTCGATCGGCGAACGCGAGGGTCTGCTCACTGACCTGCCAAAAGTAGACCTGGGCGAAACACCGCCGATCAACTCGTTGAGCGATAATCGTCGGTGGAATTGCGGCGTAGCGCCGCGGGTGTCTATCTTCGCGTCACATTGATCGTGATCGAGTAGACTCAGTCCGTATGACTCGGCCCGTTCCAACACAACATGGACCACTGCCTCACCTCGACACGTTTTCAAAGGAGGCCGAGCTGGGTAGCTTTACGGCTGCTGGCCGTGAACTGGGGATTACGCAGGCGGCGGTCAGTCAGCGAGTGCAGGCTCTGGAGCGATCCCTTGACGTGGCGCTTTTTGAGCGGAAAGGCGGTCGGGTCTCTCTGACAGAGTCGGGGACGCGGCTGTACGAGTACGCTCAGAGGATTCTGGATTTGCATCGTGAGGCTCGGGTAACAGTGACCGGGGCCGAGTTGCCGGTTGAGGGCGAACTATTGCTGGCGGCCAGTTCTATTCCCGGCGAGCACCTGTTGCCGGCCGCTTTGTCGATCTTTCGGAGTCGGCATCCGGGAATCTCGGTAAGGGCGTCGGTGGAAGACAGCATGGCCGTGCTGGGGCATGTTGAGTCTGGACGCGTACAACTCGGGCTCGTCGGCCGGCAGATTGAGAAGGCACATTTGCTTTTCCGGCCGTTTGCGTCTGATGAGTTGTTGCTGATTGTCGCGGCGGACAACCGTTGGAAACGACGGCGGAAGTTGCGTCTGTCGGATGTACTGCGGAGACCACTGATTCTCAGGGAACCCGGTTCCGGCAGTCGATGGTGCCTCGAACAGGCTCTGCTTCGAGTTGGACATAGCGTTGATGACCTCAATGTCGAACTTGAGCTGGGCAGCAACGAAGCGATCAAGGAAGCCGTTCTGAACGGAACTGGAGTCGCTGTGCTGTCACGATTCGCTGTGCAACGTGAGCTGGATGACGGGCGACTTCACAGCGTGAAGATCGACGATCTGGAACTGTCACGCAGGTTGTACGTTGTCTCGGATTCCCGGCGTGCGTTGCCTCGGCCCGCGCGAGCGTTTCTGCAGTTCGTGCTGGCACGCTGCGACCAGTTTCTGATGCCGGAATGAGAATCCGCGGCGGGCACTCGTGCCGTCGCGCCAAGCCATAAGTTCAGCTTATGCAGTGCTCGCGGGTATCACCATGCGCGACTCACGGGAGACACGAAGGCGGCGTTAGGCTTCTCGGCCCACCAATGCCAGACTCTCGTTCGATGAACTGAACTCCATGACAGTTTTCATGCTCGCGGTGGAATCACTTGCGACTGACGCCGGCTGGCTGCCGCAGCTTGTCAGTATTCGGCTGACGCTGCCAATTGTCATGCTGGCGGCGCTCTGGGTGTGGGAAACCGCGAGTCCGTTCTTCGAGCTGCAAAAACAACGCGGTCGGCACGCAATACGAAATCTGTCGATGGCGACAATGAATGCCGCCGTGATCGGGCTGCTGTTTGGGACGGCTACGGTTGTCGTATCAAGCTGGGTTGTTGAAAACCGTTGCGGGCTGCTGCAGTTCTCGGACGGTTTTGCTGAGGGCCGGTTTTTCGCGGGACTGCTCCTGCTCGATGGCTGGATGTACGTGTGGCACTGGCTGAACCACCGCGTTCCGCTGCTCTGGCGTTTTCACCGGGTGCATCACAGCGACCCGAACATGGACGTCACGACCGCGACACGATTTCATCTCGGCGAGCACATGATTTCGGCCGCCCTGAGACTGATGCTGATTCCAATACTCGGATTGAGCATCTGGCAGATCGTCGTCTACGAGATGGCAGTCATCGCGATGACGCACTTCCATCATGCGAACATCACGCTCGGTCGAACCGATCGCTGGCTTCGATGTTTGTTCGTCACACCGGACATGCACAAGGTCCATCATTCTCGCTGGCGACCGGAGACGGATTCCAATTACGCAGTCGTTTTATCAATCTGGGACCACCTTGCCCAGACGTTTCGGCTGTGTCCCAATCCCCACCGCATCAATTTCGGGCTTGATGAGTTCTCTGATGACCGATGGCAGTCGATTCGAGGCATGCTCAAGACACCACTGGCCAACACGCCTGATTCGCGGAGTACGGAATCGACAGAGTAAGCCTCAGGAACCCGGTCGTAGAAACGCCAGGTTTGCCGGCACCTACAGTCACTGTTCTCGATTTTCAAAAGAAAGCCTTGACTCCGTAGTGTGGTACGGAGTGCTGTCTCAGGTACAGGAGACAGTGATATGACAACTGGCAGCGGAAGTCTGTCGATCGGGCAGTTGGCAAAGCGGGCCGGGCGACGATTTCAGTTGGGACCAATCCCCTCGTTTAGAATGTAGGCAACAACGCTGGCGAGTGATACGTCGGCGGCATGCTTCTTTATCACGTCGCGTGTTTCAGACGTTAAGAGACCGAGACGAGACAAGGCCAGAAGGGCCGAAAACTGCTTGAGCCGTGAGTCGTCGGACAAAGCCAGGTCCTCCAGTTGTTTCCGGACGTCGGCGTTGACGCTTCCGGATTTGCCGAAGGCGACTGCAGCCTGAGCCGCCATCTCTGGTGAACCTGACCCCAACGCGCGCAGCAATCCGTGAGCTGCATCCTTGTTGGGAGGCTCGATGCGGTCGTCGTAACTGCGAAGCTGGCTCACAATCTCGTCCGCCGTCGAGGGCACGTTCTCGCCGTCTGTCGTGCAACCACTGACACCGGTCAGCGCGATCAATACCACCAGACCGGTTGCTGACTTGAGCAGCATTGATGGCGTCGTCGTCTGCCTGAGCGCGAACATCACCAGCACGGTCAGGCCGATCGTCGATCCAAGAAGAATCACGCCGGACAACACTGAACTGCTGAGCCACGGCTCGTCGAAGAATCTCATTGAGGCTGCGATTTCGATTCCAGTCCACGTGACGATCGCTCCGCTCACGCTGTAACGAAGGGCCTGTGCTGTCCCGGGCTGGCAGGCTGTTCTCCAGATCATGTAGGGCGTCGCGGCGAAGATGACCAGCATGACGGTCAACAGCGTGAATTCTCCAACTCTGCCCAGCATCGGGTCAGCCAGCCACAGCACGCTCGCATAACAGAACCAGACGGTCATGAAGTATTGAATCGTCGTCCGAGCGGCGTAGTTGTCGACACGGCCACTGGCTGCAGCGGATCGTGTGAGAGGCAGACGTCGACGAAACCATTGAAAGATCGCGCAGCGGTTCGACTCGTGCAGCGTCAATCCGATGAGCATCGGAATGAGAAACACGGCAGACATCTGAATGAGAATTCCTCCGCCATGCGTCCCCATGATTCGTCCGTTGACGACATCGAGGGCGCCTGCCAGTCCGATCCGCCGACCCACAGCATCCAAACCGAATTCGATCGCACCCAGCCAGAGGAAATGTCCGGCGAACAGGCCGATCAAAGATTGCATGCCATTGTCTTCGATCCATCGTCCCGACCACGCCATCAACGCGGCCAACCAAGTTAATCCCAGGACGACGGCCACCAGGAATGTGGAGACCGGCTGGGCGTGAAGTTGCCGATCGGTCTCGCTGACCTGGCCTTCCGCGATTCTGGACATGGCGTCTTCGGCGGTCCCATGTCCAACCCACACAAGCGGCGCACCGTCAGTCTGATACAGCGTCCTGGAAACGTGCCGATCGACCGACACAGTTGCCTTGTACAATCGGTGTCCAGCGGCGGTGAGCGTCAGACACAGTCCCCAGAACAGGCCACCGATCAAAAGCCGTTTCGCCAGAGCGGGTGAATCTGTTGCCCGAGGCACAGGAGAGTGTTCTTCCGTCTGGCCGGATTCAGTTTCGGACGGGTTCGCTTTGTCGTGCAATGTACTCATGTGGATGATTCCGCTGGAAGTGGCATGTGGTGCGACTCACGCGGAGCGAGTCTCCGGCAGACGTTGTCAGCTCAGAAAGCGCCGACCACTTCGCTTCCGTTTCGTGTACTGAGTGACCGCCAGACAGACAGGTCGATCGAGTCACCGATGAAGCGAACACTGCCATCGACAAATGCGACGTTTACTCCGCCGGTATGTCGGCTGCGCGCGGCCACCCAGCCGGGAGAAAACGAATAGTGAATGATGCAGTCAGAGCGTTCGCTGTTCGGCGGCAGGTACGTGTTGAAGAATCCGCTCATGTGACTGGCGGACGCCCACGTGTTGCCGCGGGTCACTCCGAAAGCGGTCGCGGACTGGCACGCGCTGTCAGACAGCGTCGAAGTCACCCACGGCATGAGCGCGGCCCAAGCATCTTCGGGATTCGCTGGTGGCGTCGACACGACGTAACCATCCATCGTCGGTCCACCAGGGCCGAGCGTTGTTTCGGAAAACGCGATCGTGTTGGAGAGACCATCCGTGACGTCGCGGGGCCTCATTCGAGAATTGGCGAAGAAGACTCCATCGGCGTCCCGATCTGTTCCTGCCGGCCGGTCGGGTGTCGCGACCCCGCTTCCAAGACAGGCGACGTAATTCACGGGCCGGTAACGCTGATCGAGCACCGTTTCACTGTCGCTCGGGCAGAGGTACATACTGACCGGCTTGTTCACGAGTTGCCGATGCTCGGGCAGGATTTGAAATGTCGGCGGCGCACCCAGCAGAGGTTTGTCGAGGTGCAGTTGATCATGCAGGTTGCTCTGCTCGATGAACGGCAGCAGATTTGCAAACACACCCCAGGCCCAGTGGCCCTCTGACCACGTCGGCTGCAGGTCCCATTTCTGGCGGATCACGCCGGATGGGAACTCCTCCCGGCTGCTCTCGTGATTGTGCAGAGCGAGCCCTAACTGCTTGAGATTGTTCGTGCATTGCGAACGGCGTGCGGCCTCGCGAGCCGCCTGCACCGCCGGCATCAGCAGTGAGACCAGAATGCCGATGATCGCGATCGTCACGAGCAGTTCGATCAGTGTGAATCCACGGCGCTGCATTCCAAAGAGGGGGCCTGGCGTTGTTGCCACTGCGTCTGTCCTGATGCCGTGCAGCCTCTTCCCGTGATGACGCCTGTGCCGGAGTGTTTGATCTGCTGACACTGTTGTTCTCCCGCCTCAACCCTCGCGATCCTTGATGTAGCTGGTGCTACATTCTCCGGCACAGAATGTAGCACGAGCTACATTGACGTCAACAGCTCGACGAGTTTTTTTCCGGCCTTGCCGCCGGGAATCTGAGGTGGTTCACTATCAGCCTCTAAATAGCCGAAATCCGGGATCACAATGGGACAGGCAGGCAATGGACGGTCGACAGCGGGGCAAGGAACTGCACGAACGCATTCGCGACGATCACGCGACGGAACTTGCAGAGGACTACGTCGAAGCGATCGCCGATCTCATTGAATCCGAGGGTGCGTGCCGGCTGATTGATCTGGCCGCCCATTTCGGCGTGACTCACGTCACGGCCAATCGCACGGTGGGACGACTGCAACGGGACGGCCTGGTCACGACCGAACCGTATGCCCCGATCGAACTTACGGCCGAAGGCTCCCGTCTGGCAAAAGCGTCCCGCCGCCGACATGAGATCGTGTACAAGTTCCTGCTGGCTCTCGGCGTGCGGAAGAAGACCGCCGCCGTCGACGCAGAAGGAATCGAACACCACGTCAGCCCGGAAACACTCCGAAAAATGCAGCAGTTCCTGAAGCAGTCTGCTGCGACGAGCCGAGAAAATTGAGACCGACCGCCTCGGTGAATCATCAATGCCACGGCATCAGCACGTTGAATGCAGACCTTCCACCACGTGACAGCAATCGGATTTCTTCTGCTGCCGGCATTGCTCCAGTGCTGACTTCAGAACTTTGCGAACGTGACGCAGGTCTTTCAGTCGCTCCTCGACATCGACCAGCCGGTCTTCGATCAGGCCCTGCACGGCTCCGCATTTGGGGGCCGATCCGGATTCGTCGGCCAGCAGGGCTCGCGTGTCTTCGAGCGTGAAACCGATTGCCTGAGCGGCTCGGACGAACTTGAGTTTTTCGAGTGACGCTCGACCGTAGAGCCGGTAATTGCCGGCACTGCGGTCTTCCGGTTCAACCAGTCCGATGCGTTCGTAATAACGAACCGTCGTCGTGGGAATGCCGGCCTTCTCGGCGAGCTGGCTGATCGTCAAGTGGCTGCCGGTGCTCATCTTTCAGGGCTCCTCCGGAACTGTTTCAGGCCCGTTTCGTATGACATTCAAAAAACTTCAGAATCCCGCTTGACCTTACACTTACGTGCAACGTCGATAATAGAGATCGTTGAGGACTCGAACAAGACGGTCGACAGCACGGCGAGGAGTTGAGCGATGACGGACGTGGCCACCAAAACTGACATGAACACAGCGGTGAAGACTGTCTGCCCGGTCTGCAGTAGCAAGGCGAAACGGGTCAGCAGCGTGACGCTGCGGGCATTACTGAAGGAAGACGTTGCAGCACAGATTGCCGGAGCCGATTCGCACTCGTGCTGTGAGACGACTGGCTCCGAATCAGCGGGGTGTCAGCCCGTTTCTGGCGACACAGGCTGGCGGTTCTGCGACTCGCCCGGCTGCGACGTCGTCTACTTCTCGGAGCAGGACGACACGACGTTTACGAAGTCGCAACTCCGAGTTGACGTCGGCATCAAAGAAGCCGCCGGTGAACGGCCGCTTTGTTACTGCTTTGGACATTCGGTCGAAAGCATGAAGTCCGAGCTGCGAACTTCCGGCAGCAGCGAAGCGCTGGCAGACATCCGAGCGAAGATGAAAGACCCCGGCTGCCGGTGTGAAACCGAGAACCCAACCGGTTCGTGCTGCCTCGGCAGCGTGGCGAAAGGCCTGAAGGTCGCGCAGCTCGAACTCAACATGAACCCTGACGACGATGCTCCGTCGTCGGCCGCCAGTGCCGCGTCGAGCGGGCCGACGACAGGTCGCGGTGAGAAGATCGCCACAGCCGGGACGCTGATCTCGGCGATCATGGCATCGAGCTGCTGCTGGCTGCCGCTCGTCCTGCTGGCGGTCGGTGTGTCCGGAGCCGGAATCGCATCGACGCTGGAGGCGTATCGCCCTTACTTCATGGTGGTGACGTTCGGCTTCCTCGGAGCCGCCTTCTACTTCACCTACCGTCCGAAAAAAGCGGCAGCCGGGAGCAGCGGCGACTGCTGTGCAACGGAACCGGTGACTGACGACTGCTGCGCCACGGAACCGGCGACTCACGACTGCTGTTCGACCGAGCCTGTCACGGCGGTCGATTGCTGTGCTCCGAAAGCCGGCCGACGCTTCAGCGTGATGACATTGAACAAAGCGATGCTGTGGGTCGTGACCGTCCTCGCCGTCGCGTTTCTGTTCTTTCCGAGCTACGTCGGAGCGTTCCTCGGTGGCGACGGAAAGACCGTCACGGAAGACATGAACCGGGCCGTCATCCAGCTCGGCGGCATGACGTGCGAAGCGTGCGCGGCGAACGTCATCAACGCTGTTCGCGAAGTTCCCGGCGTGCTTGCCGTCGAAGTCGACTATGCGAAGAGCGAAGCCATCGTCGGCACCGAGTTCTGCTGCCCAATTCCGAAGGAGCAGATTCTGACCGCCATCAAGAACGCAGGATTTGCTGCTACCGTTTTCAGGGAAATGCCCGCTCGTATGACGGCGGACTCAGCCCATTCACTATAATGACCGGCAATTGGAAACAACGCGATGCCTCTCAATGATCTTTCCAGCGACGCGAGCGAGTTCCGACAGACGTTAAACAACGCGAAGGGCAGCGTCCGCGTCGTCCTGCTGGTCTCACCCGGCTGACCGTTGTGCGTTGAAGGAGCCCGTGAGGTTCACTCCGAAGCCATCAGCCGCACACCAAACGATGATCTCGCCGTTCTTGTGGTCTGGACTCCTCGCTATCCCGGCGACACTCGTGCAAAGGCCGTGGACGCGACAATGCACGTGCCGGACACGCGAGCCACGCATTTCTGGGACGAGGACTGTGTCGTACCGAAAGCCTATGGTCGAGTTCTCAATCTGCCTGCCGGAAAGCAAATTGCGTGGGATACCTACATGGTCTTCGACGCCACAGCAGAACGGACCGGCTCGCCGCCCTCACCACATGACTGGATGCACCAACTGAGCAACGTCCTCGGCCGCGAACACGAACAGTGGCTGAGCGGTGACGAGTTTCGCCAGACCATTCAGCAGTTGCTCGATTGATGCAGCGCACCACACTCGGACGCGACTTCTGCGTTGTCGTAGACGAGTTGGATCGTGCTGTGCTGGATGTTGACGCGGGGCTGGCAGAAGCCTTCGGACACCTCGACTGCAGAAGTCAGACTTTCCAGTTCGAGATGGATGGCATCTGACGCGTCAATCTGTCGTCAATGTTCCATCTTCAATCAGCCGCTCAGCGGCAAATTCAATGACCTTCAGCAAAGTTCGACCGGCAGGTTGCTGGAGCAGATTCAAACCGGCGAATGTATGATCGACCGGTGCGTGAACAACACCCGCTGAGTCCTTCCACGGATATTCACAGTTGTCCGGCCGCTGACCATCCGCGTTGAGGTTGGGATGGAGGTACTCGATTTCCTGAGCCAGCAGTTTGATGTTCCGCAGACGTTCATCGTATTTGGCCGGTTGCTTGCCGGTACGAATGGCGAACTGATGACGTGCGATCACAGGAAGATTCTTCGCGACGTAGGCGTGGCTGCTTTGAATCTCGTCCGGGTCCGATCCAGACGAACACAAATGTGCCTTGGTCAGCTTTTCGCAAGCCATCTGCAACATGTGCAGTTTTTCACACGCTGCGACATCTGATGCAGCTTCGAGATGCTGCCATGCCTCAAAATCGGCCTGCGATTGCCGGGCGAATGCGACCTGCCATTTACGGGCATTCTCCTTATCCGGCACCGGCGGCTCCGTTGTCCTCACGCGGAAACTCTTCTCCAAGCGACCAGCCTTCAGGCAGCGGGAGGGAGTGAGCCTGAATCGCTTCGTATTCAAGTGGCGTCACTTCAACGATCACTGACGGATAGGGAATGCCACTTCCGAGATCAGGACCGAATTGCAGAGGCATAATTCCGGACGGGATGGTTGTGTTGTTGATTTCCAGCAGCTTGATGGGTTCGTTCGGCTGAAACTCGACGTCGGCGCTGCCACGAATACGCACGATCATTGATACGTCCGGCTCAAACCGATAATGCGCCTGCGCCAGTGACTGGGCAACTTCGTCTTTACTCGGCTCTGGCATTTTCCCTCCTGCGACATTCCTGAAAACGACCGTTATTGAAGACTTCATTGTCGGCTCCACGCCACCATCCGTCCAGACCATCGTTGAAGTTGACATCGCTTCAGTTGCGACTGTTTTCAACAAATTTGTGCCAGACAGCAGAGTGGATGTATTCAACGCTGCGGAGCACCACAGTTGAACGTGACTTCGGCGGGGTCGTAGACGAGTTGGATCGTGCTGTGCTGGATGTTGAAGTGGGTACGGCAGAGGTCTTCGACGGCTTTGACGATTCGGTCGCAGTCGCAGAATTCGGTGATCTCGACGGCGACGCGGCAGGTGAGGTGGTGTTCGTTCGGGGCGTGGCTCCAGACGTGGATGTCGCCAATGCCGGTCACGTTCGGGATGGCTCTGACGGCGGACTCGAACTCGTCGTAGTCGAAGTCTTCCGGGGCGGTTTGCATGAAGATGGCGATACTCTCACGTAACAGTGACAGGCCGGACTTTGTCATGAAGAAGACGATGACGGCGGATGCGATCACGTCGAAGTACGGAAAGCCCCACAGGAGCATCGCGATGCCGCTGATCATGACGGCCACGGAGCCGACTGCGTCGTAGACCATGCAGAGATACGTGCCTTTGGCGTTCAGGCTATGGCAGGCGTCTTCTTTCAGCCAGAACGCTGACGCCAGATTAACGATCAGCGCGACGCTGGCCGTGATGAGAACTGCGACGCCGGGAATCTCGACCGGTTCTATCAGGAAGTACGCTGCCTTGTAGACAATCAGCACGGCGGCAAAGAGCAGGAAGCACCCCTTGGCAAAACCGGCCAGCACGTCCATGCGTTGATGGCCGAACGTGTGTCGGCGGTCGGCCGGTTTCTTTGCGGCTCGCTCGCTGTAGATGCTCAGTAGAAGCGCGGCCGTGTCATCGAGGTTGTTTAGACCATCCGCCAGCAGAGCCGTGCTGCCGGTGATCAGGCTCATCACGATCTCGCCAACCGCCAGCCCGGCGTTCAGGATCAGCGACCAGATGAACCGGGCGAGGAGTGTCGGCCGGGATGACTCGGCTTCACAACAATGGTCGGACATGGAGCCGCCTTTTTCCTGACGTTGTTGATGGCGATATCGCTCGCGGTGTGCGGATCGGCTCATTCACTGCAGCTTCCGAGCCAGAAAACCGTGGCGGGCTTCATTGGAACGGAAATTGCTCTACTTCGTTTGCAACCTGCCTGTTCGCGATGTGGACAACCATGCGGCGCTGCCGCCACCTCATAGTGGTTTACACCAACAGGGAGACATGACAATGAAGACAATTTTCACGAAAAGGTTGGGGCTCGCGGTCGCTGTGTTTGCAGCCGCGATGCTGGCGATGGTCCCGGAAGCCAATGCGTGGCCGGTAAACCGCCACCATCCGGGTCGAAGTTCGGGGAGAACCGTACAGGCATGGTTGGCCTCGGGAGGCTTCGCTTCTCGTACGCACACGATCCGAAGTTTCTCGCATGAGCCGGCAGCACTTGCGCCGGGCGATGCTGTCGTGATCACTGCGGAGAACGCGGGCATCATGAGCGGGCGGACAACACTGGGAGTCGCCGAAAAAGGCGACCGGTTCATCGTGAAGCAGGTTGTCGGTCCGTGGCTGGGCGCGACAGTGGAGGTTGATGGGAAGAAGATCAATGGCTGGGTCTGGAGCCCTCATGTCGAGCCGGACCGGACGTCGTCGGTAGAAACTCCGGCCGCAACATCGCCTCCCGCGCAGGTCGCCGTCGAGTGCAGCCCCTACCGTCCGTATCGAACGAACCGCAGGTATCGGCGCTGACCGACTCATGCGGTCTCCGACACGTCGGTCGGGTTCAGGACGGCTGGCTGCAGGAACCGGCAATGGCGTCCTGCCGATGCCGGTTCCCCTCCTGCGCGACAATTGCGTCATTCCGTGGGTGCCGGCGGCTTCTTGCCATACTTCGCTTCGTAGCGGGCGATGAATTTTTCGGCGCGTTTCGGGTTGCATTTGAAGCACTGGGATTCGGGCAGGTCGTGCTCTTTGCACCAGTCGCCTTTGTCCTTGAAACCGGCGGTCAGACTGGCGTCGCAGCGCGTGCATTCGCCTTCGGGGACTCCGTGTTCGACGCACCACCAGCCGCCGTGTTCGCCACCTTCATCGCCGTCTTCATGGCCCTCGTGATCATCGTGATCGTCCGTCTGAGCGACCGGAGTTGTGCCGGTGTTCGTGTCGGATGTGGCATCGTCACCACCTCCCGAACAGCCTACGGCAATCGTGATCATGCCCAGCAGGGCCAGTGAAACGGTCCATCGCAGATTCGTCGTCGTCAGCATCGAAACTCTCCTTAAAGAAAATGGGTTGAGGGGGTTTAGAATTCAGGGTCGGCGAGGTCCTCAGCCTCATCGCCCGAGTCTGTTTTGCCGGTCATCTGTTCGTCGAGGCGAATGAGTCGCTTGCCGATGTCGCCGAGCAGACACAGCACCGCGCCAAACACCAGCGCAGCGGCCGCGCCGATCAGCGGACCCGCTTGCGGATCGCCTTGACTCATCTGCCCGACGGACTGAAACAGAGCAAGCACACCCGCAAAGTTCGCGAGTGCTCCGACTGTAGTCGCCATCTGGTATCTCGACATGACTATCCATCCTCTCGTGCGTTGGCCGATTGTTTTGGAACAGGACTCAACAGAGGAAACGGAGAATTGATAAGAGAGAATTCCCGTCTCTGTTCCCTCTGTCTTCTCCTGTGCAACTTTTTGCAGTCATCCGCCCGGGTCGACGTCGAACAGAGTCCTGTTCTACGGGCCTCACAGAGTCATCGCTTCTGGCTCCTGTTTTGTTGACGCGGCATCTTTGTCGATTCCCCGTCGTTCGCCTTGCCGTCCGATCGGACCGGCGAAGACCATGTAGAGGACTCGCAATACCAGTAGCGACATGATCGTCGCGCTGATGACTCCGCCGATGACGACCGTGGCGAGCGGACGCTGGACTTCGGCTCCCATGCCGGTGTTGAAGGCCATCGGTACGAAGCCGAGTGCCGCGACGAGCGTCGTCATCAGGACGGGACGCAGCCGAGTGAGGGCGGCTTCTTCGACGGCCTGTTCGAGGTCCATGCCGCGTTGCCGTAAGCGTCGGATCGTCGAGACCAGCAGCATGTCGTCGAGCACGGCGACGCCCGACAGCGCGATGAAGCCGACTGCCGCCGAGATCGAGAATGGCATGTCGCGAATCCACAGAGCGAAGATGCCGCCCGTCCATGCGAAGGGCACGCCGGTGAAGACGCGGATCGCATCGACGACGTTGTTGTACGTCATGTAAAGCAGACCGAAGATCAGCACGAGCACGATCGGGACGACGATCATCAGTCGGCTGCGGGCGCGTTCGAGGTTCTCGAACTGGCCGCCCCATTCGACTCGGTAGCGCCCCGGCGGAAGCTGGACTTCATCCGCGACCTTACGACGAGCCTCGGCCACAAAGCTGCCCATGTCGCGGCCACGGATGTTGCTCGTGATGGAAATGCGTCGCTGATACCACTCGCGCTTGATCGTGGACGGGCCTTCGCGAACGGTGACCGACGCGAGACGCGACAGTGGAATCTGTTCGCCGGCTGGCGTCGCAATCGGGATTGCTCCAATCACTGCAGGGTTGGCCCTCGATTCTTCCGGCAGGCGGATGATCAGCGGGAAGCGAAGCTGTCCTTCAAACACTTCGCCGACGTTGAATGTGCCCAACGATTCGACGATGTCCAGCACAGTCTGAGCCGGCACTCCGTAGCGGGCGATTTCATCCTGCTTGACCTTGATCTCAAGAACCGGCTGACCGGTGACCTGTTCGGTCGCGACGTCTGCGTTGCCGTCGATCGATTGCAGAACGCGTTCAATCTCGCGGGCCTTCTCGACCAGTAAATCGAAGTCGTCGCCGTAGAGCACGGCCGCCACGTCAGAGCGGACCCCGGAGATCATCTCATTGATTCGCATTTCGATCGGCTGCGTCATCGCGATCCGCTGGCCGGGCATTTCACGCAGCTCACGCTGGATCAGCGCCGTCAGTTCGGCCTGAGTCGTCGCCTTCGTCCACTGGTCGCGTGGTTTCAGAGTGATGAAGACGTCAGTCAGTTCGAGCCCCATCGGGTCGGTCGCGACTTCTGCCGAACCAATGCGGCTCCAGACATGCACGACCTCATCTGGAAACGCCTTCAGCACAGCGCGTTCCATTTGAGTGTTGTACTGAATCGAATCCTGCAGCTCAGTTCCCGCCAGTCGCACGACGTTGATCGCTAACGCTCCCTCTGACAGTTTCGGCACGAATTCCGAGCCGAGGTTCGGAGCGACAAACCCGAAGGCCAGCATCAACACGCACAGTGCGAAGCCGATGACGACCGATTTCTGCCGCATCGTGAAGTGCAGGATCGGATGGTAAATTCGTTTCGCCCAGCGAATTAGAAACGGCTCGGTTTCATTGAGATGTTTGGGCAGCACGTAGCTGGCCAGGACAGGCATCAGCGTCAGCGAAAGAAGCATCGATCCGGCCAGAGCGAAGATGACGGTCAGTGCCATCGGCCGGAACAGTTTGCCTTCGATGCCTTCCAGAGTGAGGATCGGCAGGTAGACGATCATGATGATCAGCTCGCCGAACATCGTCGGCTTACGGACTTCGATGGCCGCGTCGCGGATGACGTCGAGTTTCGTCTGTCCTCGCGGAATGCCGTGCGAGAGTTTTCGGACACAGTTCTCGATCATGACAACCGAGCTGTCGACGACGAGGCCGAAGTCGATCGAACCAAGACTCAGCAGGCTGGCCGCGATGCCGAACTGCAGCATGCCCGAGAACGCGCACAGCATCGACAGCGGAATGGCCATTGCGACGATCAAGCCGGCTCGCAGGTTGCCGAGGAACACGAACAGAATCGCGACGACCAGCAGTCCGCCTTCGAACAGGTTCTTCCGCACGGTGTCGATGACGTGGTCAACCAGTTCCGTGCGGTCGTAGACGGTGCGAATTTCGACGCCCGCCGGCAACGTGTCCTTGATCTCTTCAAGTTTCTCTTTCAACGCCCACGTCACCTGATGGCTGTTTTCGCCCATCAGCATGAACCCCAGCCCCAGCACTGCTTCGCCTGTTCCGTCGGCGGTGACGGCTCCCTGTCGGATTTCGTATCCAAGCTGCACGTCGGCGACATCGCGAATGCGGATCGGCACGCCGTCACGAGCGGTCACGACGATGTTCTCGATCTGCTCAAGGTTGACCGTGCGACCCTGTCCGTGGACGAGCAGCATGCGGCCCATGTCGTTGATATTGCCGCCACCCACGTTGCGGTTGTTGGCCCTCAGCGCCGTGACGACTTCGTCGAACGTCAGCTCGTGGCGGATGAGCCGCTGCGGATCGATCCGCACCTGAAACTGCTTTTCGTACCCCCCCCAACTATTGACCTCGGCGACTCCGGGCACGCTGCGTAACTGCGGCTTCACGACCCAGTCGTGAATCGTTCGCAGCTCGGTCAGCTCCTGCACACGGACTTCTTCCGGTAGCTTTGAGAAATCGACACTTGGTTTCGTCAGCACGTAATGAAAGACTTCGCCGAGTCCCGTGGAGACCGGCCCCATCTTCGGTCGCTCGATGCCGACCGGCAGTTCCACCGTGCCGATCCGTTCATTGATGAGCTGCCGGGCGAAGTAGATGTCGGTGCCGTCTTGAAAGATCACGACGACCTGCGAGAGCCCGAACTTCGAGATCGAGCGCAGCTTCTCCAGACCGGGCAATCCGGCGATGGCCTGTTCGATCGGAAACGTGAGCTGCCGTTCCACTTCTTCCGGGCTAAGCGACGGCGCGACGGTATTGATCTGCACCATCACCGGCGTCGTGTCCGGAAAAGCATCGACGCTGAGAAACTGCAGCGAGAATGCTCCCGCCACGATCACCACCAGTACCGCCACAAGGACGATCGCACGGTTTCGCAGCGAGAAATCAATGAGCCAGTTCAACATGGCAGACAGTCCAGACTTGAGGGGCCGAAGTCCCGAACGGTGTGTTTGAGGGTTTTGTTTGTGAATTTGAAGCGACCGACCGGTCGCGGGTTATTCGCAAGTTCAGCCGGCGCCGAGGTTGTTTTTCAGCAGTTGCGCCCTCAACACGTCGCTCCCCAGCGTGGCGACGACTTCGCCCGGCAGAACGCCAGCAATGATTTCGGTGTAGTCGTCCAGCTTCACTCCCGGCCGGACCGAGCGGGTGTGGAACAGCTTCGGCGATTTGTCATCAAACCACGCTTTGTCACGGACGAAGACGACGGCACAGCTACCGTCCCATTGCACAGCTTCGTTGGGAACGACGATCGCCTCAGGCTCTTCGCGAAGGACCACACGGCCTGTGCCAAAGGCTTCATTCAGCAACTGGCCACTGGAGTTGTCGAGACTGGCTCGAACCATCAACGTCCGCGTCTTCTGGTCCGATGACGTACTTTTCCACTCGATCGTTCCGCTGACTTCGTTCGGGCTTCCGTCAGGCAGAAAGACGATGTTCTGCCCGGTTGAAACGAAGGCGGCATCCTCCAGAGGAATGTTGAGCATCAGCCACATGCGGCTGGTGTCGGCGATCTCAAGCAGCATTTTCGATGTGTCGATCACTTCACCGGGAACGACACGGCGACTGACGACGACGCCGTCAAACGGAGCGGTGACGGGAAGCAGATTCGACGAAGTTCTGGCCGGATCGAGTTCAGAGGCCAGCGAGCGTGGCAGGCCAAGAAACCGGATCGACTTCGCCAGTTGATCGGCCGGAATGTCGTGCACCTGTTCGACGGAAACCGGCAGTCCAAAATTGATCAGTGTCTGAGACGCACTCAGGACGCGGATGTGTGCCTTGCTGTATTCCGTCTCGGCTTCCTGAGCCTGTCTTCCTGCAGTCACACCCTGCGTCGCGAGTTTCTGCAGACGCTCATGGATTTTCTGCTGCAGGTCTTCCTGAGCCAGAGCCGCCAGCAGTTCGGATTTCGCTCGCCCCACATCAACAGCATCAACGATCGCCAGAATCTCTCCTTTCCGCACCTGGTCACCGACCTGCTTCTCAACTCGCCACACGGTTCCCGCCGCCTTGGACGCCAGTTGAGCGACACGGGTTTCGTCGTAACGAATCTCACCGGTCGCAGAGACGGATTCCGTAATCGGCGCACGCAGCACAGGTTCGACATCGACACCGGCTTTCGCCGCCGCCTCTTGCGACGCGAACTGAATCCGTCGACCGGGGTTCTGGCAGGCGAAGTTGTTTTCCGGTCGAGGGCGGAGTTTCAATGCTCGTTCCGCCCGATCAAGATCACGCGGCTCGATCTCCGGCAACGACTTGAGCTGTGCCACATCAGGATGATGCAACGGGCATTCGTGAACCCCGTGGACCTTGCACCAACCGTGCAGCTCGCGATGCGGATACTCGTCCGGATTGCACTCGACGCACATCGTTTCAGGCACGCCGTGTTCTTCGCACCAGTCGTCGGGCAACGCTGTGGCTTCGCCGGTGACTTCCGAAAACTTTGGCAAGGCCCATCCCGAGTGATGTCCCCACCACCCCAGTGCTGCCAGCACAGCGAGAACGCCTGCTGTCGGGATCGATCCGATCAGCCAGCCGACAAATCGACGCGGCAGCGACGTTGTCACTTGAGGGTCAGGAGGTGGTGATAACGAAACGTCCGCTTCCGACGGACCGGCATCCGGCGCAGCATCCGCGCCTGGGGGAAGAGTCTGTGTACTCATAACAGGGCATCCACAACTGAGAGCGATCAGCGCAATGTTCGCGCGCTGAACAACGATGTGGTTCTTGAGCAGGAGTCAACGGAGGCAACAGAGAATTGCACTCTGTTCCCTCTGCGTGCTCCTGTTCAAACAGAAGCGAGAGCCGCGGGCTCTCAGAGCAGATACGTCTGCGTCAGCGCGCAGACCGAAGTTCCCGTTATCAGCGGCGGGAAGTGCGGACAGCCATCTATCCGGATTTCGCCTGACGTCGCACCGATCAGCAGAGTGAATTGACTCAGCGCGGCGCTCGGCAGAGCGACCAGTTGGCCGCCGGCCAGCAGGTCGGGACATTCAACGGCATCAACCTGAACAGCACCGCCACACAGACAGTCGAGTGGCCCCGGATTGTCCGGACATGCCGGATCGTCACACGGGTCGGTGTCATGTTCACAAACGACGGATTCCGACTCGCAACAGTCACTGCAAGCGGCATCAACCTCGATACATCGAGCAGCGCACGCCCCTCTGCATTCCCCGCAATCGAGGAGCGGACAGGTCACAACCTGTGCCAGCATGAGCAGAGTGAGGATGGTTCGAGAGGTCATTGAGAATGCCGATTGGTCGACGAATACGTTAGTTACACGTTTGAGTGTAGCACGGTACTTACACGTGGGCGAGAGCAATTGCAATGGTCGCAATTCACAGATCGGCTTACTGACTCTGGCGTCGTGACGAAAATATCGGTGGGTCCGCAAGCAGGTTCTGCTGAGGTGAGTCGCTATTCAACGAAATCTAATCGCCAGGCCCGTGCCCACGAAGAAGTCGTCGGAAGCACCAGTGAGCCCGGTGCCGGCTCGAATATCCCACTGGATATCGTCGCTCAGCAGGTACGAGAAGCCACCATTGAAGTAGTGCTCAACGCTAGCCGTGTCGGCACCATTGGGAAAAAATGCATACCATTCCGTGTATGCGCCCAGTCTATCGGTAAGCGTGTAGCCAGCTGTCAAAGATTGTGCCCACTCGGTGTACGTGGCACTGGTGACTTCGTCACGGGCTCTGTTGAACTGAGTACTGCCGGCGACCGAGAGGAAGTCATTGATCCCCCAACTGTAAATCCAGTTGAGGCCGGGGAGCGCTTCGTCTGCAGAGAACGCATTGGCTCCCGTCGGCACAGTCATCTGCGGAATCAGCGCCATTTCCGGCAAAAACTCGTCCTGCGGTGTCAGGCCGATCTTAAAACCAAGATAGAGGTCTTCGCCTCCAGAAGCCCGTGCTGCGCCAGTCTCTTCACTGGCGTAGTTCCAGCCCACGCGCAGTTCCAGCCACTCTTTCAGAACTCCATACCGCAGCAAGGGTTCCGGATAGGAATGCGACTTCGTCGACGTAGTTCCGTCATCGTCGAACGTGTAGGTGTAGCCGATCTCCAGTTGAGCGACTCCGAGTCCGACGGTGGAACTCGCTTCCGTGAAATCAGGCCGATCTGTGACCAGCGGCTCGTCAAGGTCGGGTCCGCCTTCAACGCCGGTGCCCTCGCTCCACAGGAACAGAGTCCCGGCACCACGACGACAGCTCTGGTCCATTGATGTGGCCGACGCTGTGATCAGTTCTCCGTCTGAAAGAGTGGAACTGACCTCGTCCGTCCAGCGAGCAGGAGATTGAAAAAAATCATCAGCGGATAGCACCGCTGGCCAGCCGGCAATCAGAATTGCAACGGTCGCAATGGCAGATAGGGATGATGCAGGAAGTCTGCTGGTTATCACGATTGAGAGTCCTTTCTCAATTTGAATTCGCTGGCGGCGCGTTACGGATTGCACGCGATCTGAGCCTTGTTTCAGCGAGGCTTGTCTTAAGTATCGAGACGATGTGCGGTTTTGATCCACCAAACACTGATGAAAACTCCGCACTTTTCTTCAAGAGACTCTCAAGTCGAGTTCAAAGGTCTGATTCACCAGGAGGGCGACTCTCCGGAATCGACCGGCCGCGGATGTCGGCTGAGGGGTGATCAAGGAAGTCATAGATCAGTTGCGTGAGATTCTCGGAGACCCCGGGTTCAATCAGCCACGCTTCGTGAATAACGTCTGAACCGTGAATCCCAAAGAGTCTGTTCAGCAGGAGTTCGATCAGGCAGAGCCGTCGCTGGACAACGGCGACCCGCATTCTTCCAGCCGACGTTAACATGGCACCGGCGTACGGGACGTGATCGACGAGGCCACCGTCCGCCAGTTCTCTGAGCATATTACTGGCCGTTCCCTTTGAGACTCCCGTGAGGCGGGCAACCTCACCAGTTGATGCCTGGGCTTCGCCGGATTCTGAACGCGCCTGCTCGATCGCGGCGAGATAGTCCTCAATTCGAGTCCGCCGACGTACATTCATGCGTTGCCCAACGACAAGTCCTCAGTCACTTCAAAACTGTAGCATACGCTACATTTCTGGAATCCGAGAGTGTAGCGTCTGCTAATCTTTCGTCAATACCCCTGACATCGGCATCACGTTACAGCGCGAGCGAGCCATCTCGCGTGTAGAATTGACGAGGCAACGTGCTCCGAAGCCACAGCAGTACATCGAATCGCTGCGGCGAGCGGAGAGTAACTCATCAGAATTCGCATCCAAATCGGAAAGTCCCGTGTCTGACTCCGCGACATCTGCAACACCGCACGAACGCACCCGTAAAGATCATGCCACAGAAACTGCGGAGGACTACGTCGAGGTGATCGCCGAAATTCTCAGCGGAAAGGAAACGTGCCGGCTTGTCGATCTCGCGCAGCGATTCGGTGTCAGCCATGTGACCGTGCATCGAATCATTGAGCGGCTGAAGACGGAAGGGCTCGTCGCTACCGAGCGTTATCAGCCGATTACTCTGACGCCTCGTGGAAAGCGTCTGGCACGCGAGTGCAGAAGACGCCATGAAATCGTCTTTCGGTTTCTGCTTTCTCTGGGGATCGATGAGAAGTCGGCGGCGAGCGATGCCGAAGGAATCGAGCACCACGTCAGTTCGGAGACACTGAAGCGATTCAAAGAACTCACTGGGAAGCTGTGCAAAGAAAACGATCAGCGTGCTGGAAAGGTTTGACGGTTAGTTGGTTTGTAGTGGATCGCGTTGTGATTCTCAGTGCACCGATTCTATAGAACTCAACGTTCGCGCCGACTGAGCCGATGACATGGATAACCCTTTTAATGTCCAAACTCGCACGCCGTTTCCGGCTCAGGTCTCATGTCCCGATCTCTGTACAGCTCGCTGTTGCTGATGACGACTCTGTTGCAGTCTCTGCAGCCGTGCTGTGCCCATGTTTCGACGTCACTTTCGGGTTGTTGTGGCGTTACCGCTTCAACGGGATGCGATCTTCACGACACATCGGATTCCTGCGAAGTAGCAACCAAAGCCGTGGGAGACCAGTGCCGGCAGACCTCTGTAACCTCGCGCCAACTGAAGTGCAGTTCGGAAGCTGACACGGATTCCTCAAATCGTCTTCCGAATCATGAGCACCACAGGTGCCCAGTTTGCAACGGGGAAGTGTTAAATCCAGTGACGAAGACAGCCGGGCTCTGTTTTGACGCAAACGCTGATCAGGACACGACACATCGCGGCTCCTCACCGATTGCACGCCGTTCATCAGAAGTAAGCGACTCACCAGGTCATTGGAATTCATCGCGGATCAGATCGCCGGGGCATCTGCTCGTTTAGCCGGGGCTCGACTGCGATTGTCCTTGTGTGGGACTGCGTGCTCACGGCCTCTGTGAGATTTCTGATTCACGACATTCTTGATCCGGTGGTTGTCCCATGTCTCGACGGTCCTTTCGAAGACTTTTTCTGATTCTCCCGTTTACGATCCTGCCATCATGCGCCCAGGTCGACCGCACTCCGGTCCCGGGACTGGCGGATCGCACGCCGCCGGCCGAGTCCGTTACGGCTCCGGTGTCCGATGTTCACGCGATTGCGATCGCCCGGGACGCTGCTGCCGCGGCCGTCAATGCAGCAGCGGCGGCTGACGAGGCTGCAAGTGCTGCGGTTGCCGTCGTAACACGGGTTCAGAGCGCGGCGAAAGCAGATCGAGCTGTTGCTGCGGAGCGGACTCCGCTGCAAAGCGACGGAGACGTAACCTGGGTCGCCACGGCCTCTGCTGAGTCAGTGGCCCCCGCCGTGCTGAGTGAAGCGGCAACGACCGCGGCCTATCAGCCTCCGTCAGCGCCACCAGCCGCTGATCCCGATGAGCCCCTGCCTCTGCCGGCTCCGGAATCAGCCGACCAATCACTCTCTCTGGCCGAGATCGAAGAGATTGCACAGATTCATAACCCGACGCTGGCCCAGGCAACGGCGGCCATTACCGGGGCGGAAGGGCAATACATTCAGGGCGGGCTCTATCCGAATCCGCAGATCGGTTACCAGGCGAGCGAGGTTGGTAACGATGGCAAAGCCGGCCAGCAGGGAGCCTATGTTTCTCAGACATTTGTAACGGGCGGTAAACTGGAACTGAACCAGCACACGGCCGCTCATGAAATCGAGGCGCGTCAGGCAGACCTGGAAGCACAGCGGCAGCGAGTCCTAACCTCAGTGCGTATCGGTTTTTATGATGTACTGAATGCCCAGCGCACCGTGAGCATCTCAGGACAGCTCGTCAAAATCAGTGAGGAAGGCGTCAAGACAGCTCAGGCATTGTTTGATGCAAAACAGGCCGGTCGAGTCGACCTCCTGCAGGCGAAGATCGAATTGAACAGTGCTCGCGTTCTGCTGCGGAACGCAAATAACCGGCACACCGCGGCCTGGCAGCAGCTGGCAGCGGTTCTGGGGCAGCCGGATCGACCGCTGGAACGTGTCGGCGGTAAGCTGGAGCCGGAACAGGAAGAACTCGGTCCAGACGCGGTGATGGCTCGCATTCTGTCAGCCAGTCCGGAACTGCAGGCGGCGAACGCTGAAGTGCTACGGGCTCAGGCAGCCCTGAGGCGGGCGGAAGTTGAGCCAATTCCCGACATTCAGACTCAGACTGGTGTGCAGTATGACTACAGCACGCAGTTTGCCGTCGTCGGATTGCAGGTCGGGGTGAATCTGCCGATTTTCAACAGGAACGAAGGCAACATTCAGACAGCCTACGCAGAATTGATCGCTGCCCAGCATGAAGTCGATCGATTGCAACTGGACCTGAAGAACCGACTGGCGGTCGTCATGGAGGACTATCAGAATGCGACCTACGAAGTGGAGCGGTACTCGAGCGAGATACTGCCCGACTCGAAAGATTCACTGGAACTGATCACTGCGGGCTATACTCAAGGTGAATTTGATTACAACCGGTTACTTCTGGGACAGCGAACGTATTTTCAAAACAACATTGCTTACCTGGCGGCTCTGCGGGAATGGTGGACAGCGAAACTGCAGATCGACGGACTGCTTCTGTCGGGAGGGCTATCTCGCGTCGATTGAATTTGATCAGGACGTAACAATTGACCAAACGATCTCAGTGAACCTGGCGTAGGCCTGTCGGCGGCAACTTTTCTGAATCAGGCTGCTTGACGGGCCGATAACCTCTATTGACGATCTCTCCGTTAATCTCCAAGATTCCGGAAACCGGTATTCGAAACTGTCGAGCGGACGTGAGTATCCGAATGTTAAAGACTGTGACATCCCTGTTAACGGCTGCATGCGTTTTCGTGCATGCGGTCATGGGATGTTGTGTCCATCATGCTCACGGCGGTGACTCCTGCGGTGTTCATGCCGAAGAGTGCCACGAACAGGAAGTCCAGAACTCGGATTCTCATGAAGGGCACTCGCATGAGTCGGAGTCAGCCCACGACTCGGAGTCAGCCCACGACTCGGAGTCAGCCCACGACGAGGACTGTTCGTGCGATGAATGTGCGCAGGACGAGCTGATTCAGCTGGTCGTCTCGAACTGCTCACACGAGCGCGGGCACCAGCCCCGTTTTCCGTGTGACGGCGAATCCTGCAATTGGGTCAGCAATCAGGATCAGACGAGCCCGCTGCTTACGTTTGACTGGTTCTATTCGGCAACGATCCACTGCTGCGATCTGGCCTCCGCCGCATCTTCCCACGGGCGTGATTGCCTGAGTCGGTGGAGAATCGCCCCCGACAAACTCTCCTCCACGATGCGCCTGCATGCGCTCGATCAGGTCTGGCGGCTGTAAGAGCCACACCTGTGAGTTGAGAGTCGCTGCCTCGCACTGCGTGATCGCAGAGCACTTTCCAGCATCGCCCAGTCACTCGTGACGTCACTCAAAATGTGTTGTCACGTCTTCTGAGGGCTGCTGCAGCGCTTTGGCTCATTTGCTCCTCCGCACTCATCGTCTGCGAACGGCTACGAGATCGCTGGTGCGCGGAATTTTACCTCTTCCAGGCACAGTCATCAGGTGACGTCATGAATCTATCGAAAGTACCGCCCAAAGCGATCGGCTGGGTCATTGCCGCGCTGGTTGTCGCCGGAGCCCTGTGGCAGAACCACCTCTGGCTTCCATCCATGAAACAGAGGCTCGCTGGCTACCTGTCTGACGAATTGCAGGTCATTCAGGAAGGTAAGAACGCACCTGCCGAGGACGATCCGCATGCTGGCCATGATCACTCCAGTCACGCCGGTCACGACGAAGGCACGTCCCTGGAGCTGTCAGCCCAGGCCCGAGCCAATATCGGCCTGACCGACGACATGATCCGCGAGATAGAACTGCAACCGTTCACACGGACGATCAACGTACCGGCAATCGTTGTGGAACGACCTGGCAGAACTCGACTCAAAATCGTCGCACCGATGACGGGCGTCGTGACCGCTGTGAATCTGATCAAGGGCGAGTCGATCGAACCGCGCCGGCTGCTCTTTCGGATTCGTCTGACCCATGAAGATTTGGTCCAGGCCCAGACTGCATTCCTGAAGACGCTGGGAGAACTGGATGTTGAACTCCGTGAGATCACTCGTCTGAAGGGAATTACCAATCAGGGCGTGGTCGCCGGCAAGGTTCTGCTGGAACGCGAATACAGTAAGCAGAAACTCGAAGCCGTGCTGAGTGCACACCACGAGGCACTCCTGTTACACGGGCTGTCCGAGTCGCAAGTCAACAACATTGTGGAAACCAGAAAGCTGCTCGGCGAACTCGATGTGCTTGCTCCCGGCGTGCATTCAGTAACCGGTGAAGTCCACATGCATAAGTCAGAGGGAGCGCCATCGGACGCGTTGCGTCATGTTTCAGCCTCCGCAGAACTACCGACGACACAGGCGTCCGACCGTCACGAGTATGTGGTTCAGGAACTCAATGCCACGAAAGGCGAGTACGTTCAGGCCGGTCAGACGCTGGCCGTGCTGGCGGATTTTGCGGAACTTTACATCGAGGGACGCGCCTTCGAGCACGATGCGGATCAGATTGCTGCCGCCATCCAGGCCGACTGGAACGTTCAGGCGGTCCCGGAAACGGGCAATGGTCGCAAGGCGATCGACAATCTGAAGATTCTCTTTCTCAACAATGAAGTTGAATCGGAATCCCGGGCTCTGCATTTCTATGTTGGTCTGACAAACGAAGTGCTCAACGAATCGACTGCTGATTCCAGGCGACGCTTCGTCACCTGGCGATTCAGGCCGGGACAACGCATGCAGCTGAGAGTTCCCGTCGAGCAGTGGCCGGATCGCATTGTGCTGCCTGTCGATGCTGTGGCGCAAGAGGGCGCCGAATTCTTCGTCTTTCAGCAGAACGGCGACCACTTCGACCGGAAGCCGGTCCACGTCGAGTTCCAGGATCAGATTTCAGTTGTCGTTGCGAATGACGGTTCACTGTTTCCCGGCGACTCTGTTGCCATGACGGGTGCTCATCAGATGCAGGTTGCGCTGAAAAACAAAGCCGGCGGCGGAGTCGATCCTCACGCCGGACACAACCACTGAGCTGATTCATCGGAGAACAGAATGACCGATTCACACACGTCGCCACGCAAGTGTGGCCTTTCAGTGCTGGTCGTCGACGATTTCGAAATGGTTCGTGAGTCGCTGAAGGCGATGCTCTCCAGCTCTGGCCATTACGTCACCCTTGCTGCGAGCGCCGATGAGGCCACAGAACTGATCAGCGCAATGGAGTTTGACGCGGCCATTGTTGACTTCGAAATGCCAGGGCCGGACGGCCTGGTTCTCCTCGAAAGAATTCAGACGAAGTACCCGCTACTGCCGGTCATTGTCGTCTCCGGCGCGCTCGATGCGACAAGAGCCATTCAACTGGCCAATGCTGGCGTCTTCAAAGTCGCTCAAAAACCCGTGGATTCGAGCTGGTTGCTCAGTGCGCTGAACGAAACTTCCCGGATCAACGACATCAGACAGCGTGCGGCATACTGGTCGGCGCGTCTCACCGAAACACCAACGCCAGTTCACTCGAAAACCGGGCATCGGCGCAGTCAGGAACAAATAAATGCTTAACGCGATTATTCGATTCGCACTCAGACAGCGCATGCTGGTTGTCGTGTTCTCCCTGTTTCTGATGGGAGCCGGCGGGTGGCAGGCGCTGCAGATGGATATCGATGTCTTCCCGAACCTGAACCGGCCGCGCGTGGTGGTCATGGTGGAAGCGCCCGGGATGGCGCCGGAAGAAGTCGAGGCTCTCATTACGTTTCCACTGGAAACGGCCATCAACGGCGCCAATGGCGTGGAAGCCGTTCGCAGTTCTGCCGGTGTCGGTATTTCTGTGACCTATGTCGAATTCGACTGGGGCACGGACATCTACAACGACCGGCAGATCGTGATGGAGCGGCTGCAACTCGTGCAGGACCGCATGCCGGCCGGTGTTAAGCCACAGCTCGCGCCGATTTCGTCGATCATGGGTCAAATTATCATGGTCGGGATGTGGAGCGAAGGAGGAAAGACGTCACCGCTCGAAGTGCGAACGCTGGCCGACTGGGTGGTTCGGCAGCGGCTGCTGACGATTCCCGGCGTCTCGCAGGTATTCACGATGGGTGGGGGCCGGATGCAGTTTCAGGTGCTCGTCGATCCGGACAAGCTGTTGCAGTACGGCGTCACACTGCACGACGTCAAACTTGCCTGCGAAGAAAGTAACGAGAACGCGACTGGTGGTTATCTCGACGATCAGGGACCGAACGAATTTCTGGTGCGGGCTCTGGGACGTGTTCAGACAATCGACGACCTGAAGCGGGTCGTGGTGACCATGCGCGAAGGCCGTCCGATTCTGCTCTCGCAGGTCGCTACCGTCGTCAAAGGTCCGCAGGTCAAACGCGGTGACAGTTCGGCGTATGTGCGCAAAGAAGACGGCGGCTTCTCAGGCGGTCCGGCCGTGGTGCTGACAATCAACAAGCAACCGTCCGCAGACACACGCCATGTGACTGACGAGATCATGAAGGCCCTTAAAGAGCTGGAGCCTTCCCTGCCGGATGACATTCGCATTCAGCCGGGGCTCTATTCCCAGAAGGCCTTCATTGACCGGGCCGTCGACAACGTGGTCGAGGCGCTGCGGGATGGCGGAATCCTGGTTGTTGTGATTCTGTTTCTGTTCCTCATGAATTTCCGCACGACGTTTATCACGCTGACGGCGATTCCGATGTCCATTGGCATCACGGCGCTGGTCTTCACCGCGTTCGGATTGTCGATCAATACGATGACGCTCGGTGGACTGGCAGTCGCCATCGGCGAACTCGTCGATGACGCGATTGTCGATGTGGAAAACATCTTCAGGCGTCTGCGTGAGAACCGGCACGCGAAGAATCCCAGAAACACCCTACTGGTCGTGTTTCAGGCGAGTTGTGAAATACGGAACTCGATTGTTTTCGGAACAATGATCGTCGTGCTGGTGTTTCTGCCGCTGTTTGCTCTGTCCGGCATGGAAGGCCGTCTGTTTGCTCCGCTCGGCGTGGCTTACATCGTTTCCATTCTGTCGTCGCTGCTGGTGTCGCTGACCCTGACGCCAGTGTTGTGCTACTGGATGCTGTCGCGAGCGAAGCTGATGGAACATGAAAAGGAAGGCCCCCTGCTGCGGTGTCTGAAATGGGCCGCTGGCGGGGCCATGGGGCTGAGTCTTCGGCACGCGAAGAAGATGCTGATTCTGGCTGCCTGCAGCGTTGCGATCGCATTCGCCGCGCTTGCCAACCTGGAACGGGACTTTTTACCCCCGTTCAACGAAGGCGTCGCTCAACTGAATGTCGTTCTCCCGCCAGGAACATCTCTGAAGAAATCAAACGAGATCGCTCAGACGGTCATCGAGAGATTGATGGATGTCGAAGGCGTCGAAGCGTTTTCCAGACGTACCGGCCGCGCCGAACTGGATGAACACGCCGAAGGTGTCAACATCACCGAAATCATCATCAGTTTCGACCCGGAATCGGATCGCGGTCGCGAGGTCGTGCTGGATGATATCCGGTTCGCGATGGAGGGCATCCCCGGCATCGTCACGACGGTCGAGCAACCACTGGCTCATCTGATTTCACACATGATCTCGGGCGTCAAGGCGCAAGTGGGAATTAAGATTTACGGAGACGATCTGAACATACTGCGTCGCAAGGCTCAGGAGATGGCCGCGAAGATGCGGGAGATCGACGGCGTCACTGACCTGCTGGTCGAGCCGCAGGTCGAGATTCCGCAACTCCGCATCGAACTCGATCGCGACAAGCTGGAACTCTATGGCCTCAGGCCGTCTTACGTGAATGAGTACATCTCAACGGCGATGAATGGTGACGTGGTCAGCGAAGTCCTGCTGGGGCAGCGGACATTCGACCTGATGGTTCGTGTCAACGAGGACTACCGTGAGAACATGCAGTCGCTGGAGCGGCTGTCGATCGACCTGCCGTCCGGTGGAACGACACCTTTGTCCTCTGTGGCGAAGATTTATAAGTCAAGCGGTCCGAACACCATTAACCGGGAACTGGTGCGTCGCCGGATCGTGATTCAGTGCAATGTTTCCGGACGCGGACTGGTCGATGTCGTGACGGAAATGCAGGCCGCGCAGAAGCCGGTCATTGAATCCTTGCCACCCGGCTATTTCGTCGAATATGGCGGCCAGTTCGAGAGCGAAAAAACGGCCAGTCGGATCATCGGGATACTGTTCACTCTCTCGATGTTCGGCGTGCTGATGGTGCTCTACACGATGTTTCGTTCGATCAACTTCTCGCTGCAGGTCATGGCTGCTTTGCCGATGGCCTTCATCGGTTCGGTGACGGCACTGGTGATTACCGATCAGACGCTGACCGTTGCCGCCATGGTGGGCTTCATTTCACTGGGCGGAATCGCTTCCAGGAATGGCATTCTGCTGCTGAACCACTACCTGCATCTCGTCCATTACGAGGGCGAGACGTGGTCGAAGGAAATGATCATTCGCGCCGGCAAGGAGCGTCTGGCTCCCGTACTGATGACCGCATTGACTTCTGGTATCGGTCTTGTCCCGCTGGCGATGTCCGCTGGTGAGCCGGGTAAAGAAATCCTTTACCCCGTCGCCACGGTCATTCTTGGCGGGTTGTGCAGCAGCACCATTCTGGAATTCTTCGTGCGGCCGGCTCTGTTCTGGACCTTTGGTCGTAAAGCCGGCGAACGGCTGGTCGAAACGTCGTTCAGCGAAGTCGAACTGATCGAGGAGAAGGAAGAGGCACGACATGCTGATGAAGGTCATAAACCTGCTGCCCATAGCTCCGATGCGACAACGGCGTGACGCAGACCTGTCACGATGACTGAGCAGACTTGCGGTTTATGGACAGAAGGGAACAGAGGAAACAGAGAGGCACGTCTCCGTTTCCTCTGTGAACTCCTGTTCGAAATACAGACAGGATTAGAAAAGGAAGATGATGCCGATGATTCACTGACCATTTTCTACACGGATTCGCATTCGTCAGTTTGCTCCTTCGAGCTGATGCGTGCACGGGAAGCACCGGCCGCAACACACCGGCGAAGCTGGACTTGCGGTCCGGTGTCTTCCACTTCCCTCAGTTTCAGACACACGTTTTTCTCTCACTCAGTAAAGGAAGCAGCATGTCACGTTTCTACACACTTTCCACGATCGCGGCTTACGGAATCGTCGTCCTGTTCACGAGCGGCTGTGGCGATTCGTCAGCACCAACGAACCCGGCGCCGGCAACGGCAGACGCGGGGCACGATGACCATGAGGGACATGATGACCACGAAGGACACGATGACCACGATCATCCGTCTGAGGGTCCGCATCACGGCTCGCTGATTGAACTCGGTGGCGAGGAATATCACGCCGAATTCGTCCATGACGAGGACGCGGGCACGGTCACGATCTACATCCTCGACGGAGCGGCCAAAGAAGCCGTCGCGATCGACGCGACTGAGATCATGATCAACCTGAAACACGATGGGAAAGGTGAGCAGTTCAAACTCGCCGCCAGTCCCGACGCGGGAGACGCGGAAGGGAAGTCTTCACGTTTCGTCTCCACTGATAAGGAGCTGGGTGAAGACCTGGAGCACGAAGATGCCGACGCCAGCCTGGTGCTCAAAATCAACGGCAAGTCCTACCGCGGCGCGATTTCACACGATCATGACCACGACGATGATCACGATCACGGCCATGACGACGACCACAAGAAGTGATCGTCGGCAGTGCCGCCAGTTTCCCATCCTCTATCAGGAGTAAGAACGATGGTTCGCACAGTAACTCTGTTGACCTGCACTGCCTTACTCGTGCTGGCATCAGGCCTGCCGGCGGATGCCGGTCCGGTCCAGCGGTTCTACCCCCGACGCGATTCCGCACCCGTCTGTGGCTGTCGTTCGGAAGCCCCGCGTACTGTCAGACCGGCTCCCGTTCTGCGGATTCCGTGGTTCGGGAGAACGCTGACCATTCCGAGTCAGTCGGTCCTGCAGCACCGGGGACCGGTGCAGCGGTTCAATCGCCATTCACGCAACTGACGTTGCGGGAGAGCCGATCTCGTCCGGCAAGGGATTGCTCACCTGCTGAAAGCGGGTCGGAACAGAAGAGATCAAGGAGGAAGCCATGACAGCCAGGAGGCCGCGAGGACGGCCACCCACCTACGACTACCAGAAACGACGTGAGCTGGCGGAGCTGGTTCGCGAATACGGAGCCCGCGGGGCTCAGGCCCGGGTCGATCATCCGATCGCCCTGGAAACGTTACTGAAGATCGCCCGCGAATTTCGCATTGAACTGAAACCGGGACGTCGTCCGCGACGTGCCGCGTGAGTCCGTCTCACCGGCAGCACATGGAAGGCAGATACGAATGACAGAAACTCTCACTCTGGAGCCGCCTGTTGAAGAGCAGGCGGTGCTGGAAGAACAGGCGCCTGTGTGTGACGAGCCTCCGTCGGCTGACACACACGCTCCTCGCAACAGAAGCCCCACCGTGAAGGGTGACGCGGAAGAGTCGACCGATGTCTGGTCGCGCGGTCTGGAATGGCCGGCAGTGATCTGGCTGGGGACGGCCCATCTTGGTGCGCTCGCAGCGCCGTTTGTCTTTACGTGGTCCGGGCTGGCGGTGGCCATCGTGCTGAGTGCGGTGACGGCGAGTCTCGGAGTGTGCATCGGCTTTCATCGACTGCTCACGCACGGTGGCTTTGAAACATTTCCGATCATTCGCCGCGTGCTGGCCACGATCGGCACTCTGGCGGGAGAAGGACCTCCCATTATGTGGGTGGCGGCGCATCGCCGGCATCACCAGTTCAGCGATCAGGACGGCGATCCGCATTCACCTCGCGACGGTGCCTGGTGGAGCCATGTTTTCTGGATGCTGCCGCGCCGCGGATCGCAGTACTGGGCCGAGCAGTATCGACGCTATGCGCCCGACGTGTTGAAAGACCCGTACATGAGGTTCCTCGACCGGACCTGGGTTCGATGGCATCTGGCGATGGGCACGACGCTGCTCGGCATCGGCTGGATGTTCGGTGGCTGGCCGCTGGCCGCTTCCATGCTGGTCTACGGTCTGTTTGTGCGAGCCACGTACGTCTTCCATGTGACGTGGCTGGTGAACTCCGCCACGCACATGTGGGGCTATCGCAATTACGAGACGGACGACGACAGCCGCAATCTCTGGTGGGTTGCCCTGCTCACGTACGGAGAAGGCTGGCACAACAACCATCACGCGCATCAGCGACTGGCACGACACGGTCATCGCTGGTGGGAAGTCGATGTGAACTTTCTTGTGATCCGCCTGATGGAGCGCTGCCGGCTCGCCTGGAACGTCATGGCCGATGTGCCTGCTGATTCAAAAGACACTCGCGAAGTAATGGACGTGCAACGCGCGGCGTAGCCGATATCCGATATTTGGGGCCATTCGAAGTGACCACAACCGAAGAGGAAACAGAAAGATCAACCGCCGCCGCGAACTGGAAGGGCTCTTCTCATGCAGATTGACATCCTGAGTCTGTTTCCGTCGGTGTTCGGCAGCTATCTCGGTGAGACGCCGTTTCACTATGCAATCCAGCAGCGGATTGTGCAGGTGAGGACGCACAACTTCTGCCAGTGGGTCAACCCGGATCAGGAGGTGGCGACTCCGCGACGCACGCGCCACGGCCAGACGATGGTCATCCGATCGGAACCGGTCGCTGCCTGTGTCGAGTCGCTGCGGTTGCCGGGGCAGACAGCTCGCATCGTCCTGCTTTCTCCACACGGACGGATGCTCGATCAGGATGCCGCTGGTGAGCTGTCACTGGTCGATCGTCTGATTCTGATCTGCGGACGGCTGGGAGGATTCGAAGAAGGCCTTGCCGAACACATCGGAGCCGAAGAACTGTCCGTCGGCGACTACGTCCTCAATTGCGGTGAGGTCGCCGCGATGGTTGTGCTGGACACGGTGATTCGACTGGTCCCCGGCGTCCTTGAGCCGCCGTCACGAAGAGTCGCTGAACGACGCAATGATTCTGATTTGTGTATGAAAGACGAGTAGAGCGTTGACTGAGACCACTCATAGATTGGCCTTCCACCGACCCCGGACGATCCGATTCCAGCTTCTGCTGGCCGTGAATCTGTCACTGGGCGTGGCTTTCATCGGCCTGCTGATTCTTCGCTATGAACGGGAGATGAGTGACGAAGTTCGCGAGAAGCAGGCGAGTCTGAATGACGAAGCCATCGCCATTCACGCTGCCGTCCGCCATCTTTCGCACGATCACAACTCAAAAGCCGTCCAGAGCTACATCGACACAGTCTGCCGGCAAATGCGGCAGACCAGCTCGCCCGGTCACCACATTGTCGTCCGCCTGAACGATGATCTTCTGCAGGCCCACGGGCACGGCGAGCCGACTGCCGAAGAGCGGCAGGACGTTAAGGCGACTGCTGCCGGAGGCGATCCGATGAGCGCGCTGGAGCAGCGCGGGCTCGTTTCCGGGAGCCACAACGGAGACGGCATTGGTGTCGTTGTGTCGGAAAGCCTGGTCAATATTCGTCGAGCGATCCGTCGCGATGTCCTGATGCAGCTCGCCGTGCTGTCCCTGCTCGGGCTGCTGGCTGCGGGCGTTGTCAGTGTTGTGTTGCTGAAGATTGTCAGCGCGCCGCTCGATCGGCTTCTTGTCACCGTCAAACAGATCGCTGCCGGTCAGTTGGGAGTCGAATCCCCTGCCTTCGGCAGTCGCGAGATGCAGCAGCTCTCGGCGGCCATCAATTCCATGAGCCACACGCTGCACGAGAACGATCGTGAACGCCGTTATCAGATGGAGAAGGCGCAGCAGATTCAGCAGCACCTGCTCCCGAACGGAGTTCAGATACCCGGTCTGCAGACGGCACACGTCTTCGAGCCGGCGGACACGGTGGCGGGTGACTACTACGACTTTCTGCCATTGCCGGACGGTTCGTGGCTGGTCTGTGTCGCTGACGTTACTGGACACGGAGTGCCGGCGGCGATGGGCGCGGCCATGCTCAAATCACTGCTGATGGCTGCCACGGAACAGCCTCCGTTCGAACCGCAGTTCGTGCTGGCGGAGATCAACCGTCGTTTCGCCACCACCGTGCTGCCAGGGAATTTCGCGTCGATGTTTCTCGGTCGCTGGCAGCCGGAATCGGGTGAACTGTCCTGGGCCAGTGCCGGGCATGAACCGGGCATTTTTCTGACGAGATCAGGACGACTCGATCAGTTGTCGAGTACGGGACTCCTGCTGGGTGTTGATTCTGAGGCCGACTGGACACAGCTCAGTGTCCACCTGGCCGAAGGTGATCGGGTGCTGCTTTTCAGTGACGGGGCGACGGAAACCCGCTGCCCGGATGGAGAACTGTTCGGTCGCGAACAGCTTACTGCGAGGTTCTCGCAATGCGACGGCCTCACTCCAGGGGAAGTCCTGAAACGAATCAAAGAACTGCTCGACCGGCATCGTTTCGAAGGACCGCTGAGAGACGACCTGACACTCGTGATGCTTCAATGCGGCGACTTTTCAGAAAGGACAGTTCCGGAGGCGAACGATGCTCACACGATTGATGTGTCTGCTGCGTCCGCATCAATGGAGTGACTGGACCTGGGAGACGGACGATGGCTGCGTACGAACAAGTCACTGCCTTCGGTGCGGAGACATTCAGCGTGAGGTTCACCATGACTGGGGAGACTGGACTTATCAGAAGGCAGCCCACTGTCAGCGTTCACGGGCGTGTCGCCGATGCGGAGGCACACAAACGAGCCTGGCACATGATTTCGGTGCGGCGGCGTCGCGCTGCCGCCGCTGCGGAGCACTGGGGCGTGGCGGATACAGCTCGGACAACGCCTCAGACTGAGTACAGCACTGAAACAAGCCTCACGCTCTGGCATCGGCACGACATGAGAAAGGTGACACCATGAATCCTTCCACAACGAACTGCGAGCCGAGCAATCGGCGCTGGCTCCTGACACTGACCGTCTGCTGTATTGCGGCTGCCTGCGCCGGGGCGGGCATCATGTTTCTCGTCGACTTATCGAGCGTGCCGCCCGCCGGGAGTGTCTCGCAGGGCGATGATGACCACGAACAGGAAGGAGATCACGGCGACGGGGAACAACACGGCGGTGAAAGCGAATCGAGCGTCGTGGCCCTGCCGAAATCCAAATGGGAGGCTGCGGGAATTCGCATTGAAGAGATCGGCCGTGGCTCACTGACGCAGAACGCGTGGGTCACAGGCAAGGTGACGCTCAATGAGGATCGGGTCGCCCACATCTACTCACTGGTTGACGGTCGGGTGCATGAGGTGCCGGTCCAGTTCGGTGAAGATGTCAGGAAAGATCAGCCGCTGGCAGTTATCGACAGCCGCGAAGTCGGGACGGCCAAGCTGGACCTGCATCGCAGCCGACTGAATGCCGAGGTCGCTCAGGTCAATCACGACTGGCAGCAGAGCGTCAGTACGAACACGCTGGAACTGATCGCCGCTCTTTCCCAGGGAGCTGTCATCACCGAGATCGATGCGGAGTTTCGCGACAAGCCGATGGGAGATTATCGCGGTCAGTTGCTGACGGCGTTCGCCAGTCTGCACAAGTCGCGAGCCGACTTTGAACGTTTGAAGCCGCTCGCAGAGAAGGGTGTCACCGCCGGAAAGGATGTTCTGGCAGCTCAGGCGGCGTTCGAGGCTGACGGGGCGACGTTCCGGTCGCTGCTCGAACAGTTGAAGTTCGAAGCGCCGCGTGAAGCACTGCTCGCCGAACAGACGTTGCGGCAGACTCAGCAGGCCGTCGCCGTCGCGAAAGCGCAGCTCTTCATCCTGGGTTACCACGAGGACGATCTGGTGAAGATCGACCCGGAAACTGAAGGCGAGAATATCTCACACTACGAAGTCCGCGCCCCCTTCGACGGGACCGTGCTGGGCAAGAACGTGGTGCTCGCCGAACGAGTCGGCCCTGACACCGAGATGTTTCAGATCGCGGACCTGTCCAGCGTGTGGATACAGGCCGACATCTACCAGAAGGACCTGCCGAAACTCAGCCAGCTTGGCGACACGCTGCATTTTCGAGCGCCGCTGCTGACCGATGTCGACGACGGACACTCGCATGAGGCCCGCATCTTCTACAAGGGAGACGTGCTGGACGAGCAGACGCGAACCATGCGTCTGCGGGCCGTGCTGGACAACCCGGACAGGCATCTGAAACCAGGCATGTTTGTCGAGGTGCAGTTGCCCGGCGAAACGATTGACGACGTTCTCGTGGTTCCTGCATCGGCCGTGCAGACCGACGACAGCCGGTCATTCGTATTCGTGCACAAGGCCGGAGACGAGTTCGAGCGGCGCGATGTCTCGCTCGGTGCCACCAGCAACGGCACGGTGCAGATTCGCGAGGGACTTCAGTCTGGAGAGAACATCGTGATCAAAGGCGGATTCTCGCTGAAGTCGGAACTGCTGAAGGGGCAGATTTCGCATGGACATTGATCAGAGAGGCCCGGAACTGAGCGAGGGCAGAGCCAGGACTGAACGGCGATCACTGAGGGCGTCTGAGGAAGAAGAGCTGGGTCCTCAACTTCCTCTGCTCGGGACTGCCGAAGTCCGGGCTCTCAGTTCCGGCCTCTCATTTCTGACGACGGGGTGACAACATGATCAACCGAATTATCGACGCTTCTCTCAACAACCGCTTCGTCGTCCTGCTGCTGGTCGTGCTGCTGATCGCCGTGGGTGCATGGTCGATGGTGCGTCTGCCGGTCGATGCCGTACCCGATCTGACCAACGTGCAGGTTCAGGTGCTGACAACGTCTCCGTCGCTCAGCCCTGTCGAGATGGAGCAGTTTGTCACGTTTCCCGTCGAAACGGCGATGAGCGGCATCCCCCGCGTTGAAGAGATTCGCAGCGTGACTCGTTTCGGCCTCTCCAACGTGACGGTCGTCTTCGAGGAAGGCACGGATATCTACTGGGCCCGACAACTGGTCAATGAGCGTCTGACCGAGGCCCGCGAAGCGATTCCCGAAGGACTGGGGACGCCGACGATGGGTCCGATCGCGACCGGGATGGGAGAAATCTATCAGTTCGAAGTGCGGGCAAAGCCTGGCTACGACTACAGCCTGCAGGACCTTCGCACGATTCTGGACTGGCAGGTCGCCTTCCAGCTTCGCAGCGTCTCCGGAGTGATTGAGGTCAACGCATTCGGCGGCGAACTGAAGACGTACGAAGTCCAGATCAATCCGGACTCACTGCTGAACTACAACGTCTCACTGAGTCGTGTCTTCGAGGCACTTCAGGAGAACAACGCCAACGCCGGCGGGGGCTACATCGTCCACCACGAGGAACAGCAGATCATTCGCGGCGAAGGCCTGGTCGAGTCACTCGACGACATCGCCAGCATCGTGCTTGACAGTCGTGAGGATGGTACTCCGGTGCATGTCCACGATGTCGCCGAGGTCCGGTTCGCTCCCATGCTGCGACAGGGATACGTCACCCGCGACGGCCGCGGAGAAGCGGTCACTGGCATCGTCATGATGCTGATCGGCGAGAACTCGCGCGTCGTCGTCGATCGTGTCAAGCAGAAGGTCGCGGAGATCGAAGAGACGCTGCCGGAAGGTGTCTATATCGAGGCGTTCTACGACCGCACGGAACTCGTGCGCCGCGCCGTTGACACCGTGACCGAGAACATCAGCGGTGGCGCGATCCTGGTCATCATTATCCTGTTTCTACTTGTGGGCGACTGGCGTGCTGGACTCATTGTCGCATCGGCAATCCCTCTGTCGGCACTGGTGACGTTCACGGCGATGAACTACTTCGGAGTATCGGCCAACCTGATGAGTCTCGGGGCGCTCGATTTCGGAATCATCGTGGATGGTTCGGTGGTGATGATCGAAAACGCAATCCGCCATGCGGCACAGGCAAAGCGAGCGAATCCCGATCTGAAGAAAGTCGGACTGGATATCTACCGGCAGGCGGGGCACGAAGTCGGACGGCCGATCCTCTTTGCCGGAGCGGTCGTGATCATCGTGTTCCTGCCGATTCTTTCTCTGCAGGGCATCGAAGGGAAAATGTTCGGCCCGATGGCCTTCTCCTTCATGTCGGCACTGGTGGGAGCACTGGTTCTCGCGCTCACTGTGATGCCCGTCATGGCTTCCCTGTTCCTGGCCCACCGGTTCACTGAGAGCGATCCGTTTCTCGTGCGGTGGTGCAAGCGGGGTTACGAACCTCTGCTGCGATTCGTGATCGCTCATCCGCGGTTCACCTTTCTGAGCGCTGTCGGCACCTTCGGCATCAGTGTCCTGATGGCTCTGACGTTCGGCGCCGAATTCGTGCCGAAGCTGGACGAAGGCGACATGGCGATTCAGGCCATCCGGCTCCCCAGCGTGTCGCTGGAACGCTCGATCGAGATGACAACCGAGATCGAGAAGACCCTGATGGAGGAGTTTTCCGACGAGGTGGAATCCGTCATCTCCAAGACCGGCCGGCCGGAGATCGCGACCGATCCGATGGGCATCGAGGCCAGCGACATCTTTGTCATTCTGAAGTCCCGGGACGAGTGGCGATTCGGCAGTAAAGATGAGCTGGTCGCCGCGATGAAAGAGTCTCTCGAAAACACCATTCCGGCCAACAATTTCAGTTTCACGCAGCCCATCGAGCTGCGTGTGCAGGAACTCATTGCCGGCGTCCGCCTGGACATTGGCATCAGCCTGTACGGTGACGATCTCGAAACCCTGAAGGACATCGGAAATCAGATCGCCCAGGTGGTCAGTCAGGTTCCGGGCGCCGCCGACGTTCAGGCCGAACAGACCGGCGGCCTGCCCTACATTCAAATGCGTATCCGTCGCGACCAGATTGCACGCTACGGGATCAACGCGTCTGAGGTTCTGGACGCCATCTCCGTCATTGGTGGCAAAGTGGTGGGGCAGGTGTTTGAGGGCCAGCGCCGCTTCCCGTTGCAGGTTCGGCTGGGGCCGAAATGGCGGGAACACGTGGAAACGCTGAAGGGGCTGAAGGTCACTGATCCGCAGGGCCGTCAGATTCCGCTCGAACAGCTTGTCGACATCGAAGTGGGGCCGGGAGTCGCGCAGATCAGCCGCGACGAAATCCGTCGGCGCTTCCTGGTTCAGGTCAATGTCCGCGGCCGCGACCTTGCGCGATTCGTGGCCGACGCGAAGCGGGCTGTGGCCGAGCAGGTCGAACTCCCGCCGAATTACAGAATTGCATGGGGCGGCCAGTTCAAGAACCTGCAGGACGCCACCGGCCGACTGGCAGTCGCCGTCCCGCTCGCTCTGTTTCTGATCTGCTCGCTGCTCTACCTCACCTTTAATTCCGGCTCGCTGGCCCTGCTGGTCTTCATGCATGTTCCCATCGGTGCCACTGGAGGAATCTTTGCGCTGTGGCTCCGCGACATGCCGTTTTCCATCTCCGCGGGGATCGGGTTCATCGCCCTGTTCGGCATCTCTGTCATGGATGGCGTCGTGCTGATCGAACATATCCGGAATCTGCGACGTCGTGGCATGAACATGAACGACGCCGTCTACCAAGGCTCGCTCGATCGCCTGCGTCCTGTCCTGATGACGACGGCCACCGACGCACTGGGCTTCATTCCGATGGCTCTCTCGACCAGCTCCGGAGCCGAAGTCCAGCGTCCCCTGGCCACGGTGGTCATCGGCGGCGTCCTCACAGCCAGCACGTTGACACTGGTTGTTCTGCCGGCGGTCTATCACTGGTTTGAACCGAAGGACGAGACCGATGCCCAACCGGATTGACACGCAGAGATTGTGTTTCGGCTGACGCGTCCAGCAGGAACGTTCAGCCGAAATCGGTGAAACGAGCTGCCTGAATTGAGAATGGATTCGAGTCGTGACTCATGCCAAGGCGAACGAAACGACGAAAACGGAAACGCAATACGGAGCCCGTTCAGAAACGCCTGACGACGGCGCAGCGTTGGAAGTGGGGCCTCTTCTTTGCACTGGCGTCTGGCACGCTGTTCTTCCCGTATGTGATGAACGCCATTCACGAACGAAACGTGTTCAGCGCGGTCGTGCTCGCGCTCATCGGCGGTGGCGCGCTCTTCGCGTTCATTGTCACGTTGAGGCACCACTGATGTCGCTCGTTCCGCAGGCCCGTCCAGTCGCGTCGTGGCCGGGTGACATTCTGGAGATGCCGCGATGAGCGAGAAAACCCGAATTGACCTGTCGGTTCTGCTGCCGTCCGTGGACGACGCCCGGGACGCCTGTCTGCAGCGGCTGACCGATCTGCTGGAAGCCAGAGAGGGCGTGGAGTCGGCGCATATCGTTGATGCGAGCGAAGACCGCCCGAACCTGATCTGCATTCACTTTGACACGCAGGTTGTGTCCGTCGGTGAAGTCCGCGAACTGGCTCACCGCGCCGGCGCGGAACTTGACCAGCAGTTCGGGCACGTGCTGCTGCGTACCCGACCAATGCACGCGCACCGCGCCACTGCGGTTGCCGCGAGACTGCAAAGGCATCACGGGGTACTCGAAGCCGTCGTCTCGCCGGACGGTGTCGTGCGCGTCGAATTCGACCGGCGACTGACAGACGCATCGGCTGTTCGAAAGCGGATCAGCGCAATGGGACTGGCGATCGGTGATGTGCTCATCGAATCGGCCCCGCCCTCCGACGAACACGAACAGGCCCATCAACATGCACACGATCACGGCGGCCTGTTCGGAAGCAACAGCGAACTCATATTCTCTCTTCTGTGCGGTGTCACGCTGCTGGGCGGCTGGCTGATCTCGCTTTCGCCATGGCCGGAGTGGATGTCGTGGTGCCTGTATCTGGCCGCGTACGGGTTTGGCGGTTTCTTCACAACCCGCGAGGCCATCGAAAAGATTCTATCGCGGCGTTTTGAGATCGACTTCCTGATGCTGGTCGCGGCGGCGGGGGCGGCTTCGCTTGGTGAGTGGGCTGAGGGGGCGCTGCTGCTGTTTCTCTTCAGTCTCGGGCATTCACTCGAACACTACGCGATGGGACGGGCTCGCCGGGCCATCGAGGCGCTGGGCGAACTCGCCCCGCAGACGGCACGCGTCAGACGCGACGGCGAGATTCAGGACGTCTCTGTTGAGGACCTGCGGGTTGGCGAAGTCGTCATCGTCAAACCGAACGAACGAATCTCAGCTGACGGTTTTGTCGTCGCCGGTGAAAGCAGCGTCAATCAGGCGCCGATCACCGGAGAGAGCGTCCCTGTCGACAAACGCCCGGTCGCCGATGCCGATCTGGCTGCTCAGCAACCGGAGCGACTTCCGGCTGAGCATCGCGTGTTTGCCGGGACGATCAACGACAGTGGTGCTCTGGAAATTCAGGTCACAAAGACAGCCGCCGACAACACGCTCGCCCGAGTCGTTCAGCTCGTCAGTGAAGCCGAGACGCGAACGTCACCAACTCAGCAGTTCACGTCCAGGTTCGAGCGAGTCTTCGTCCCGGCCGTGCTGGCACTGGTGGTCGTGCTGCTGTTTGCGCCGCTGTTTCTTGACGAAGCCTTCAGCCAGTCGTTCTACCGTGCGATGGCCGTCCTTGTCGCGGCGAGCCCCTGCGCGCTTGCGATCGCGACGCCGAGTGCCGTGCTCAGCGGCGTCGCGCGAGCGGCTCGCGGCGGCGTCCTCGTCAAGGGAGGCGGACCGCTGGAAACGCTGGGGCGTCTTGAAGCGGTCGCGTTCGACAAGACTGGCACTCTGACCGAAGGCCGGCCGCGGCTGACGGATGTCGTGACTGCTGAAGGGACCCCGCCAGACGAACTGCTGCGGGTGGCCGTCGCTGTCGAAGAGTTGAGCGACCATCCACTGGCCGCAGCGGTCGTCCGTGATGGCCGCGATCAATTGAACGACATCGCTGTGCCGGAAGCCTCAGACCTGCAGAGCATCACAGGCCGCGGCCTGCGTGCGACTGTCGACGGACAGCCGGTCTTTGTCGGCAAGGCCGCCCTGTTCTCGGAAATCGAAGGCGTTCCGTTGACTGAAGAAGTTCGTTCAAGAGTTGATCAACTGGAGCAGGATGGTCGCACGACGATGATCGTGCGTTTCGGCGATCGCTATCTTGGTGTTCTGGGATTGATGGATACGCCGAGAGAAGCTGCGCGTGCTGTTGTGGCTCGTCTGCACGACCTTGGCATCCGCCGGATGATCATGATTTCGGGTGATAACCAGCGTGTCGCTGACGCCGTCGCGAAAGCAGTCGGTCTGGACGAGGCACGTGGCGATCTGATGCCGGACGACAAAGTGGAAGCGATCCGGCAACTCCGGCGTGACGGTGGAGTTGCCATGGTCGGTGACGGTGTCAACGACGCGCCGGCGATGGCAAACGCCTCTGTGGGAATCGCCATGGGAGCGGCCGGTTCCGACGTCGCGCTGGAAACGGCCGACGTCGCGCTGATGGCCGACGACCTGAATCATCTGCCACTCGCGATCGGCCTGAGTCGTCAGACCAGCCGCATCATTCGCCAGAACCTGTGGTTCAGTCTGGGCATGGTCGCGTTTCTGATTCCGGCCACGCTGTTCGGTCTACAGATGGGCCCGGCCGTCATGCTGCACGAGGGCTCGACACTGCTGGTCGTGTTCAACGCCTTGCGGCTGCTGCGATATCAGGATGGCTCATCGAAGGGCCAATCATGAACGTCGACAATGTGCAGCACTTCGGACGAGAAGACGAATCGAAGCGGGGTCAGTTGACTCCGGACAGGACGAGTCCAGCGTCGGCAGTTCGATCCCCTCGCCGCTTCTGTTACATGCTGTTTCTGGCGTCCGGCTTCGCAGCACTCATTTACGAAATCTCGTGGGCGAGGCAGTTCGGGCTGCTTTTCGGACATACGGCTCAGGCGGCGGCCGTCGTCCTGTGGGCCTGGTTTACCGGGCTGGCGATCGGGTATGCAGTGGGAGCACGACTGCCGGAGCGCGTCCACCCGTTGAAGGCGTACGCGATCGCGGAAGCCGTCGTTGCCGTCTGGGCTATGCTCGTGCCAACTCTCCTGGCGGCCATTGAGACGTCGAGCGGCCTGTCGTGGCTGACGAGCGATTCGGCATGGCTCCAGTCGGTTTCTCGCGGACTGCTCTGCCTGCTGTTGCTGCTGCCGGCCACGGCCGCGCTGGGAGCAACTCTGCCGTTCATGGCGGAGTTTCTGAGCCGGTCGGATTCCTGTCGGAGCACTTCCGTCGTGACTGCTTACGCGATGAACACTCTGGGAGCGTTTCTGGGCGTCGCTGCCACCACTCTGTTTCTGCTGATCACCGTGGGAGTTCGCGGCAGCAGTTACCTGGCGAGCGGCCTCTCTGGCTTATGCGCCGTGGCGGCATGGCGGTTCGCATTCAGATTCGCTGAGGCAGTGCCGAGCGACAGTCACTCTCATGGCCTGTCGACGTCCGTCGTTCAACGTTCGACGCTCGTCTCTCTTCACTGGACTCTGTTTGCAGCTCTGGCCGGGTTTGGAACGCTGGCTCTGGAAGTCCTCTACACCAGGTTGTTCTCTCTGATATTTCACAACAGCACGTACACATTCGGAGCCGTGGTGGCCGCCTTTCTGCTCGCCCTGGCACTCGGATCGTTTGCGGCAGCATTCGTGTTGACGAGGTTTCGACCAGAAACGGTGCTGGCCGCCTGCTCGTGGACCGGAGCAATCGCTGTGGCCCTGTCGCTGCTGATTTTTCTTCGAGTCACCCGGCTGGAGTATTTCGATGCTGGACGCAGTTTCGCCGGCTACTTTGCTGGTGCCTTCGGACTGGTGCTGCTGGTGGTTGTTCCACCCGTCACGTTGCTGGGAGTCCTGCTACCGGCTGTCTGGAGAGGCGTGGTTCGTGGATCGCAGTTGGCAGGTCGATCCATCGGACACCTGACAATGATCAACACGCTCGCCGCGGCCGTCGGTGCCGTGTCGGCGAGTTTCGTGCTCCTGCCGACGCTCGGGTTGTGGGCATCATTCGGACTCATCATTTTCGTGTTTTCGTTGATCGCCGGAAGTGTCCTTCTGCGTGAGCGACGGAGCGGCACGGTGCTGCTGCTGGGCCTGACATCGTTGTTCCCTGTCTTCCTGCTGGGCACAGAACCGGGACCTGACGCATGGTTCACGAACGACCGTGACGAACATGTCCTTCGACGCTGGCATTCCGCTTACGGATGGATTGATGTCGTGCGAGTGCAGCCGGACAACACACTCAAAGTCCGCCAGAACCTGCACTACCGGTTCGGAGCGACGGGCGCGAAGGCGGAACGCGAGTATCGCCAGGCGCATCTGCCGCTGCTGCTGCATCCCCAGCCACATGAGGTGGCCTTCCTGGGCCTGGGCACGGGGCTCACGGCAGCCGGAGCGCTTCCGCATCCCGAGGTAGAACGAATCACGATCGTCGAACTGATTCCCGAAGTGGTCAGCGCCGCACGCATGCTGGGCGAACACAACTTCGGCCTTGTCGACCGACCGAACGTGGAGATTCGAATCGACGACGCCCGCCACGCTCTTCTCTCGACCGAGAAGAAATTCGACGTTGTCGTCTCCGACCTCTTCGTGCCGTGGGAAAGCGAAACGGGCTACCTCTACACGGTCGAGCACTATCGTCTCGCACGAAAGAGGCTGCGGGAGGGCGGTCTGTTCTGCCAGTGGCTGCCGCTCTATCAACTGGGGGCTGCGGATTTTGAGCTGATCGCTGACAGCTTTGCGACAGTCTTTCCTCACACGACGCTGTGGTGGGGACAGTTGCAGTCGCATCGGCCGATCGTCGCGCTGATCGGCTCAGAGCAGCCGCTTCAACTGAACGCGCAGACGATCGATTCACGGGTGGCGCGACTCCGCGATTCGTCGCTGGCCCGTGACGATGAAATCCAGACGGCAGCGCATCTGTTCGAACGGCTGGCCGGGCGCTGGCAGCCCTGTCACCCGCAGCGGTTGAACACGGACGAGTTCCCGCGCGTCGAATTCCTGACACCGTTGTCGCACCAGAACCGCCGTCTTCTGCAGGGGCACGTGCTGGAGCTGTTCTTCGACTCCGTACTTGTACCGCTCCCGGAGTCGGACATCCGCCTGACACCGGATACCCCCGTTGATGCCGCCCGCCGTCGTGCCGTGCAGCGCCTGATCCTGTTCGGAGACAGTCAATCGATTCGCACGTGACCGGGCTGTCGATCGTTAAGTAACAGGAGCCCGCAGAGGAAACAGAGAATGTCTTGCCCGTGACTCTGTTTCCTCTGCGGCCCCCTGTTCAAGGACCTCGATCGACAGGTTTTCTTCCGGGGCCGAATTACTGTTCACTCGATGCCGTCACTATTTGGCTTTCGCGACGCGGAAGGTGAGGACCATGTCCGGGTCGATCAGCCATTGTTCTCCGGACTTTCCGGAAAACAGCAACAGTTCCTTGCCCGTGATATCAACCAGCCCCGTAAATCGCACAGCCTTCAGCGAGGGCTCTGAGGTCGTGACCTCAGTGACGTCGAAGAAGACGTCAACGGGGCCGTGCATGGTTTTCTTCAGCTCCGCAGTTCGCCGGGCATGGTCGGTGTCCAGTTCCCTGGACTGCCTGTGGACATCTGACTGACCGAACGCAGTGGCTGGCCGGCCGGCTTCTTGAAGCAGGATTCCGGCGACGAGGCCTGTACCCAGAAGTGCGATCGATAGAGCGGTCATTCGGAATCGTGAAGTACGTGTCGTGGTCATGAGTGTTCTCCTGTGTCGAATGGTCCGGTGACGTTTCACCGGTCGGTGGTTCTTGACTGACAGGTTCAGGACTATCGGGGCGTTTTCTGACCGGTTCGGAGTTCGTCGAGCGTGAGTTTCCCGTCGTTGTTTGTGTCGAGTTCTCGAAACCGTAGAGACACCGGACTGTTGGCGACTTCCTTTGATGTCAGAAATCCGTCCCGATCCTTGTCGTAGCCTCGAAAGACTTCTTCCGGGCTGCCGTGTTTGATGCCGGCCGCACGATCTTCCGCATCGTGAGCCGCTCGCCTTGCCTTGAGCAACTTCATGCGTTGCACGCTCCGCTCCGCGTCGCGCTGCTGCTGTGCCTGAGACAACTGGAGTTTCCGGGCAAGATCAGCGGCTCGCTGCTTCGCCAGCGCCTGTTGTCGCTGCAGCATCAGCTTCTGGAAATTGAGCATGTACTGCCGATATTGCTGCTGCCTGGCGCGGACAGCTCGTTGATATCTTGCGATGGCACTGGACCGCGAGCGACCTCGCCGACGTCGACGGGCCGCGTCCGCTTCCGGAGCCAGTGAATTCACCGTTGTCACAAGCAGCAGCAGACAGATCAATCTCTGGAACATCGAAGAGCCTCCTGATTACGTGCAGAGGAATCTGCGGGACTCCATGAGCGCAGCAGGAACCGACAAGCGGCTGGCGTGAAGCGTCCCGTCAGAAGCGTCGGGCTGGTCGCGGCAAAGAGCCAGCGCGCGTCGCTGCCTAAATGAGCCAGACGCAATTCCGGCATTGAAGCGATCGAGGTTTCCCCTGTGGAACCTCGGCAGCAGCAAACAGCAGGCTGCGTTGCCGACCAGAAATCCCGCGCGACGGCAATGGGAGCAGTTCAGATTCCGGCGAGACAGGCCGCAATTCGGCACGTGCCGCCTCGACCACCCAGACGCAGCAATCGTACCCGCACTCACAGCAGTTGTGCCGGTGAACGGGCCCGTGAGAATGCCCGCTCTCGTCATCACAGTGTTGATGGATCAGCGCGGAATTCGAGGTGTCGCCATTGCAAGGAGCAGTGCAACCCTGGACAGAATGACTGGCGAGAGATATCAGCAGCAGGAGTTGCAGCAGGCATCTCATAACACGACCTCCGATTCCTCAGTCTCTTAATTCTCCAGCCACCCAGCACGAAGTCAATCCTGATGACGATGACAAACCTGATTCCTGCCGGCGTCACGCCGCGCGTTGCTGCGGAATGCTGAGTGCCGGTCGATAACCGGGCTGTCCGTGAAACGTCGCGTGCAGCGAGTCCCAGTCGATGACCAGGCGGCCTCCCTGTCCTTCGTGCTGCTTTGCCCAGTTCAGGAGCAGGTCCAGGCAGGCATGGTCGATGTGGGTCAGGTGCTGAAAGTCAACGTGCACTTCTGAGTCTCCCGGAATCTGTTCCAGTCGGGATGCCAGTCGAGGCAGACGGAGAAATGTCGCAGCCCCGGCAATCTTCAGAACCGTCCGTGAGTCGGAGGGCCGGGTTTCCAGCGACACCTGCAGGCGGGAGACGCGATACAGCAGACGCAACGCGGAAACAGCGAATCCAGCAGCGACTCCGGTCAGCATGTCCGTTGCGACAATTGTCACCAGAGTCACCGCATACACCAGCACTTCACCTCGCCCGTATTTCAGTAACTGGCGAACGGCCTGCGGATTGACCAGTCGGTACCCCATATAGACCAGCATCGCAGCCAGGGCCGCAGTGGGAATCATTCTCAGCAGAAAGGCCAGCGACGACACGAAGATCAACAGCCACGTTCCGTGCAGAATCGTCGACAGCCGGGTCTTTGCCCCCGCATCGATATTGGCGGCACTGCGTACGATCACCCCGGCCATTGGCAGTGCGCCGAGGGCTCCGCAAAGGATGTTTCCGATTCCATGAGCGGTCAGTTCGCGGTCGTAGTCGGTTCGCGACCCTTTCTGAAGCTGATCAACGGCAGTCGCACAGAACAGAGTCTGGGCGCTGGCGACGATGGCGATGACAAGACCGAAGCGAAGCAGCTCGACCGTGGGCACGCGCTGCCAGCGCGACAGCGTTGGAAACCGCATTTCATTCCAGAGATTGTCCGGCACGTCGACGGACAGCACGGGCAGTTGCAGAAGCGAAGACACAGCCGCCACAGTGACGATCGCCACCAGCGGAGCGGGAATCTTCTTCAGTCGCCTGGGAGCAAACCGGCTCCACGCCAGCAGGATCGCCATCGTCAGCAGTCCGACCTTTGCAGCCCACGAGTGATCTTTGAGTGCGGTCTGCAACTCATGCAGCGACTCGCCTGCCGAGAGGGACGACTGGCGGGCGGCGGAGGCGTCACCACGCCGGAGGTTCTGGATCGAAGCCCCGATCTGTTGCCCTGCCTGAGCGGTCAGGTTTCGCAAGTCCTTCTGGCCATCGAGGCCCGATGCAGATTCACGACTCAGGGCCTCCGCCATCAGATCAATCTGTCCTGCGAGGTTCTGTTGCCGAATCAGCATTTCCGGCTCCACGCCGCCGCCGTCTGAAGATGTTGTGGAACTCTGGTCGTTCAGCGACGACGCGATCCGGGTCACATCCGTGTGCAGCGCACGGGCCTCTTTGAGTAACTGCAGGCGGGCTCGCCGCTGATCCGCGTTCTGCCAGTCCGGTATGGTCAGCCCCTTCCGGACGGCTTCTGGTATGCTCGCAATGTTGTCGAGGCCGCTCTTTCTGGGAGCATCGTCCACCATGACATGCACCTGACTGCACAGGATCAGGACACCGATCCCGGCCAGCATTCCCTGGACGACTGCGGGGGAAACGGCCCGGAACCCTTGTCCCAGCCGCAGCAACCCGGCCATCAATTGAAAACATCCCGCGATCAGTACGGCAATGCCGAGCGACTCCCAGCCGAACGATTGCACGAATTCATACATGAGAACGGTGAGTCCGGCCGCCGGTCCGCTGACCTGCAGCGGGGCTCCGGCAAAGAACCCGACAACGATGCCCCCGACAATGCCCGTCACCAGTCCGGCGGCCACGGGAACTCCGGAAGCAATGGCGATCCCCATGCACAGCGGCAGGGCGACCAGAAAAACAACGACTGACGCGAATGCGTCCTGCCGCGGAGCAGACAGCAGCGACGGAGCCGCTCCACATTGATTCGCATCACCCCGATAGACGTCCATGACCTGACTCCTGAAATATCGACCACGTACTGCGGCCGGTTCGATCGACACACCTCGCCAGCAGCCCGGCCGAGCCCATGGCCGGACTGCGCGAGGTCACCCAACTGCCTCTGGTCGTCGGCTTCCACTGCTGGCAGTCACCGACGAGAAACAACTCACTTGCTGCAGCTTGAGCAGCTGCTTCCGCCGTCGTAGCTGTCGCCGTAACCACCTCCACCAGTTGACGCACAGCCGACGGCGAATGTGCAGGTGGCGGCGAACAGCAGTGTCCAGAATGCGAACTTCTTCATCTCTCGATCTCCCTTTCATGGGAAAGCAGGAACACGCGGCCTGATCCATTCAGGCCACATCAGGAGTGGAGTACCGGCATGACAGACATCGCCATTGCCGGACCGTGGATTTCCGGTCAATCATCAGTTGGCACAACTCATCCGAGCCCCAGCGACAGGGCTGCGGGAACCAGTATCGAATGCCGCGACGGCTCGGTGACCGTGCGTTTGCGAACTCCCGCAACAAGGGTCGCCAGGACTCCGCCGTACAGAATGGTTTCATCTGCTCCGGACAGGCCGACCCACTGTTCGAGCAGAACCGGCTTGTGGGCCGCGTAAACCCACAGCCGCTGTCCCTGTTCCTGCAGCCGCAGCCGAGCACAGGTGAGCCAGCCGTTTTCGTCGGGCTGGTCCGCGTTGATCAGCACGAGGTCGGCGCGAAAGTTGGCGGCGCGTTCGGCCAGAGCGGTCGAGGATTCAGCCCTCGCGACAAGAACGCCGTGATCCTGAAACAGTGAATTCAGGCACGCGAACACTTCGTCGCGGACGTCAAGAATCAGAACGCGCCGAATCGGGGCACCTCTGATACTCAACAGAGAATGAACGTCAGAACGGGTGTCGGTTCGAGCGTGACCGAGGCTCCGCAGGAAACCGGTCACACTTCGAGTCGTCAGGAAAGACCTGCGCATGGTGAAGTCCTTTCTATGGACTGTGTCTGTTGGATTTGTAGAGGGGGCGCGCGACGTCGATGTCTCATGCGGCCTGACGAAACGACCAGGCAGACGAGATGGGCGCTACTCGTTCCGTGGGCGAGCCGTGCAGTGGGCCACGCAGGAACGGGGCTGCCACGCACACCGTGTGTCACGGTGCAGAACGATTGCGTCGACGTTCAACAGGGGTTGCAGAGCCGCCGGCCAGGTCGCCAGAAGGTACGCACTGGAAGCGACTGGTCACTGGACGCGAGCTGCTGCTGTTCAGATCACAGCCTGAACCGGCACAGGCGAACGCAGCATTCAAGTGACCGCACAGAGCAGCGGCGGTCACATTCTACGAGACGGGATGACGGAGCACTCTCGCCGACAACGTCGTACGAACTGGTCGATGCGTGCTCAACAGACGGCAACGCCGAACGCCCGCGTGGACCGGCGTACGAGGCGGCGACAGTGTCGAAATTCAGGACGCAGCAACTGCAGGAGCAGGGCTCGCCCGGTGGCACAGAACCGTGGTTGCCGCGACTCGGAGAGATCGAAGGCAGGCTGTCGGAGCGTGTCTCAGACTCGCAGCTCGTGCAGGCGGATTGACAGCAGCCCGCGTCGGAACAGAACTCAGCACACTCCGCACAGTCGATACCCGCTTTCAGAGCCGGCAGGCAGCACATCCAGACCGACAGGCAAACAGCCTGCAAAGTCTTTCGAGTGAGTGCTGCCGTGAACATGACGTTGCTTCCTGCTTCGTTCGACTGTGGGTCCGTTGCTGTCAGAAGAGGGTCCTGAACAGAGTTCCGTTTCAATTGTCATCGGCCATGCGCAACAACAAAGTCCAACGGAATCCTGCAAGAGTTGCACGACCCGGCAACAGCACCCTGTTCACGGCGTCATTGCCAGACGATAATGCGCAAAGATGTGAGGTCGCTTCCGCAGCAGCGCGGACGCCCGCATGATGAGGGACCGCAACGTCAGGCAGGATCGCCTTCAGACGCTTCCATAGCACAGGAGAGACGATCATGACCAGATACCTTTTGACCGGATTGATGGCGGCAGCTTTGTCGACATGGCTGCTGAGCAATAGCGTGTCAGCGGATCACAGGAGTTGTGACTACGGATACTCCATCCGTTCCTACTCCGCCGCACCGGCGGCTGCGTCCGGAGTTCAGCGACTGTCGAGCGTTCGCTACTACTATCCGCAGACGTATTACTACTCGTATGGAGTTCCCTATTACCTGGGCCACCACCATCATCATTACGGCCACCATCATAGTGGGGTGCGTCTCAGCATCGGCGTCGGTCACCACGGCTATGGTCACCATGGCTACGGCGGCCACGGCTACGGCGGCTATCACTTCGGCGGGCACCATTTTGGTGGACATCACTTCGGGGGCCATCATTTCGGCCACCACTGATTCTCTTCACGACCCGCAGTCCTCGACCGCAGGCACGTCACACGCCGGTGACTGCACACCCTGGCGGGCGCAACTGCGAAAGGGATTTCCCGGCCGAACCTAAACACCTTTGTCGACCGGCGGCTCGCGGTAGGGCTGCCGGTCCTCATAGAGCTGGAGTCGTTTTTGAATGGCAGCCTTCCGTTCGTCGTCGGCGATCTCGATGGCCTCTCTGGCCCGGGTGACAGCCTGTTCGAACTGCCCACTCTCTGCATGAGCTGCGGCCAGCGTGTCGAGAAAACCGGCATCCTGAAAACTGGCCAGTTCGCAAGCCTTTGTGGCCAGCCGTACTGCTTCCGCACCATCGCGATAATGCTCTTCCGGACACGCGGCCAGCAGCCACGCCAGATTGTTCAGAGCACGGGCGAAATTCCCATCAATCTCGATTGCCCGGCGAAAGTTCCGATAGGCCTTTGTGTACTCGCCCAGTTCGAATCTCGCGGAACCTCCCGCTTCCCAGGCGGGTGCGAACTTCGGATCGATTTCAATCGCCGCGTTGAAGTCCGCGAGTGCCGGTTCAATCAGACCTTTCATCTGCCGGGCCAGGCCGCGGTTGACGAACACTCCCGGATGCTTCACGCCGCCGTCAATCACGAGTGTGAAGTCGGCAATGGCCTCGTCGACTTTCCCGAGCTGTCGCCGGGAATTCCCGCGGTCATTGGCTGCCGCCAGATTCTTCTCATCGCGCTTCAGTGCTTCTGAAAAGTCATCGACCGCGGCCTCATGCTGCCCCAGAGCAACCCGCGCGATTCCACGTTCATGGAACGTCTGCGATGATGGTTCTGCTTCGACCTTTGCGTCGAAGTGTTCAATCGCGATCGCGACAGGCACGACGTCTGTCTCATGAATCCAGCCTTTCGCAGCGGCGACCCAGCGCCACGGACCGTTCTCGTCTGACACCTCAAGCACCGCACCGAGAGGCCGGCGCGTCACAACCGTTTGACCGGACTTCAGCTCGGCATCCCAGGTGATCACCATCACCCGGTTGTCCGGCAATTCCGGCGGCGCCGGTGGCGCATCCTGTGCACAAACCGGGGCAGACTGAATTCGACATGACACACAGACGACGACAATCAGGTACAGCGAAGAACGGAACATGATCGGTTGCTCCTGACGGATGGCTGATCGAGCTGCTTTGGTTCTGCCTCAGCCACAGGGCAAAGTCAAGACGGACAAAACAGAAGCACGCAGAGAGAACAGAGACAACATCATGAAGTATCTCCGTTCCCTCTGTTTTCTCCTGTTCACATCACGCTCAGGCGGCCTTAGTCGCGGCAGTCGCCTCGCTCACAACACCGTTGACCAGACGCAATGTCCGGGTCGCATAACCGGCAGCGAACTCGTCGTGAGTCACCATCACGATCGTGCGGCCTTCCGCGTTGAAGCTGGACAGGTAGTCCATGGCGATTTCGCGCGAATCCGGATCGAGATTCCCGGTCGGCTCATCCGCCAGAATGATCTGCGGGTCGTTGGCCAGCGTGCGTGCCAGAGCGACTCGCTGCTGCTGTCCCTGACTGAGTTCCGATGGCCGATGCTCGAGCCGGTCTGACAGACCGACTCGATCGAGCAGTTCACAGGCGCGTTCCCGCTGTGTCTCGGCTGACTGGCCCGCGAGGCTCAGTGGAACCTGTACGTTCTCCACGGCGCTCAGCCATGGAATCAGGTTGAACGACTGAAACACGAAGCCGATCCGTTCGAGCCGCAATCGTGTGCGATCGGCGACCGACAGGTCATAGAGCGAATCTTCGCCGAGCCGTATTCGCCCGGAAGTCGGAGCCAGCATGCCGCCCAGCATGGACAGCAGAGTCGTCTTGCCGCTGCCGCTTGGGCCGACAAGAGCAACGAATTCCCCCTCAGCGAGCGACAATGACGAGTCTGCCAGAGCCGTCACTGTCTGGCCTCGTCTTGTGTAAGTTTTCGTGACTTGTTCCAGTTGATACATCGCTATGACTTTCCATGTTTCGAGGTTTGTTTTTGATTTTGAACAGGAGAGCGCAGAGGAAACAGAGAAGAGGCACAATTACGGACTCTGTTCTCTCCGTTTTCTCCTGTTCCAGGTTTTTGCCCTTATTAGAAATCCGCCCCTTACGCTTCTGAGAAGCACAGACACGGATCGAGTTGCGCGGCCCGTCGAGCCGGCAGATAACTCGCGGCCACAGCGACAACGGACGCGGTTGCCAGTCCAACGCCCAGCAGAATCGGCATCGGCTGCACGGCGACGCCCAGCAGTTGCGGTCCGAGGATCGCCGCGAGAATCGTGCCGACGACAAATCCACCAACGCCGCCGCATATGCCAAGAATGGTCGCTTTACCGAGGAACATGCTCGTCACATATCCGGGAGTCGCCCCCAGCGCCATCAGTGTGCCGATCTCACGACGTCGTTCGGCCACGTTGGCGTACATCACGCTGGCGATGCTCGCGCCGCCGACCAGCAGCAGGATCGAGAAGAACACCCACGACATGCGCGACATCAGGCTGTTCACGGCGACCTGCGTCTCGACAACCTGAGCGATCGTGATCACCTTCGTATCGGGAAGCAGAGACGAAAGATCGCTGATCAGGCTTCCTGCCGCGTCCTCGCAGCAGCCCATGATCTCGATCACATTGACGACCGGTCCGGCATCCGACAGACGCTGCACGGAGTGCAGATGAGCAAACATACGGCCGTCGTCGATGGTTCCGGTTGCCGGCAGAACGGCCAGCACCTGGAACTCTTCGTCAAACAGGTCAAGATGATCACCGCGCTTCGTCCCAAGTTGGGCCGCCAGGTCAGCTCCGATGATGACTTCATCCTTACCAAGTTCCTGAATTGTTCGTGTCGTGGCGAGCGAGGCGGGATCGCTGTCGTTCGATACATCGGCACCGGTCGTTTCGCAGCAGCCCCGGTCTGAGCCGACGGGATTTGTCAGCAGCGCGAGCCCCTGCCACGACGATTTCGTCTGAAATTCCGACTTGGGCAGAATTCCTGTCAGCGTCACCGGGATCGAATCGACCGACGCGGGCACGCACAGTTTTGGTGCAAGGTTCTGCACGCCTGGCAGCCTCGCCAGTGCCAGTTGAGTGACGTTGGCTTCCGGCATGGTCTGGCCGTGCATGTCCGCCGCGTAGTAATCCTGCAGCGAAACGGATTCCGGCAGAACGAGCACATTGGCCCCGAGGTTTTCCATCTTCTGAGCGATGGCATCCTCAGAGAACACAGTAATATTCTGGATGGCAACCAGAGCGGTAACGCCCAGAGTGACCGCGATCAGGCTGGTCATCATTGGCGTTGGCCGCTGTCGGAGTTCTTTCCAGATCAGCGAGCGAAGGTTCATAGCTCTTCCTTGAATTGACGGTTGGGAGTCCAGAGTCGGCAGACGTCGGGCTCGATGTTCGAAACAGGTTTCAGGGACGAGACCAGGACGAACCGAGAGCGAGCTGGCAACATCAGCACGCCAGCTCTGGACTCTCAACACTCGCCTCTGGACTCGTCAGGACTCAGCCTCAGCGAGTTGTCGTTGACGATGGTCCTGTTGCGGTTTGGTGGTGCTTGCAGTTCTTGTCGTCACAGCATTTTCCGGCGGATGCCAGTTTTGTGGCGAGCGCCGCATGTGTGACATTCGCGTCGTACGCGCCGAGCATGACTCCTGGGGGGGCCATGAAGACGACCTGCGGAGACGCACTGCGGGCATTCAGACCGAGCTGTTTGACGAACTGTGCCTCACCTGGATCAGTCGCACTGATATTCACGACTTGAGTCCGTTCGCGGTAAAGGCGATCGGCCTGAAATTCCTGAACGCCTTTTGGCACGAAGCCTCGCGTCGCAGGCTGAACGCACAGCAGCACGATGCGACCGCTCTGCATGGCCTTGATGCATTGTGCGTAGCCGGAACTCACGATCGCACCGTCCACTTCTTCGGGTTTGATCTGCTGTGAGAACACGCCCGTCACTGCGCCATTCGGAGCGAGTGTCACAACGGCGGGCAATGGCGTACGAGTAATGTCGAACTTCTCAATGAGGCCGCGTTCAGCTCGATCGTCAACCTGGATCGGGAGAATCGCGGCGTCCTTACGTTTCGACGCTCCTGACTTAATCGTCTGGTAGACGGTTTGTGTCAGTCGGTCGTTGCTACGGTAGAACAGCAGAAACGTTGTATGTCCAGCCTTTGAGTTGGCAGCGATCTTCTGATCGCCAGGACTCGACTGAGCCGCGGTCGCCTCAGCGCGACCGGCGGTCTGAGCGTAAGTCTGCGTTCCGGTCAAACCGGTCGCGACTGACAGAACGAGGGCAAGTAGCCCTTTGCGGGAGCGGAGCATCAACATGGTCAGTTATCCTTTCACGAGTGGGTTAGTGCTTTCAACATTCATCAACAGACGAAGCATTGTGTTGTGAACTGTGTCTCCGGAACGGGAACAACAGCTCGCGACGAGTTCGCTCAACTCAGCGTCGTGCGGGTACGGAACAGCTAGGACGCAATCCGATGAGCAAAATGAATCACGCAGTGCGGTCGAATTACTTGACGACGCCCGGATACGCGACCACCAGGACTGTGTCGGCTTCACGGTCGAACAGGCACTGACGGATCGTCAGCGTCGCTCTGTTCTGTGAGGGCTTCAGTAAGCCACTGAAGCACGAAGCCGACCAGCTTCGAATACACCGAGGCAGCCGGTTAGAGCAGCCAAGTCTGCGTCAGAGCGCAGATGCGTCTTCCCGTAGTGAGCGGCGGGAAGTGGACGGAGCCGATACACGCGAGTCTTCGTGACTCAATTGCCTGGGACAGAAACGCTTCCGAGTAGAAGCCGTCCGGCAGAACGAGAAACAGGCCGAACGCAGTAGCGTCAGGACATTTCACCTGCTCAGCCCGAATTGCACCACCACACAGGCAGTCGACAGCCTCCTCGTGATCCGGGCATTCGGGAACACTCGGAGTGTTGTTCAGGGGCTCGCTGCCGACCGTCAGGTGAGAATGACTCTCAACGCTGGATTCCGTCTCGCAGCATCCGTCGTCCTGGTGATCCGCATCCACACAGCGAAACGCGCACGCCCCCTGACACTCCCCGCAATGGAGGAATGGGCAGGCAATCGCCTGCGCCAGCATTAGCAGAGTCAGGAAAACGCGAACAGACACCAGACACCTCACATGAAAATCAACCGCGCGGAATCAACTGCAGTAGCGAACCGCGTCGCCTCTCACTATCGGTACAGTCCCGACCACCACTTGAACCGGTTCTGGCAGACTGAGGCGGCCCCAGCGAGTGTGAGACTCAGAATCCGCATGTCCCGTATATCTTGCCTCAACGCATGCGTGTGTCCCGTGTCGCCAGCACCATCGAAGCCGTGGCCGCAAAGCACATCGGACTCGGTTCAGCTTCCGCTCAGTAAAGACAGGTGACGGAGAATTCCATCCGTGCGCGCTCCAATGGACCTCGTCTGTCATCAACCTGATCCGACGAGAGGCGTTCTGGAATCTTCGGTAATGGACACAACATGTTGACCACCGGTCGGTTATGGCGGATTGCCCAGAGTTTGGCACGACCTGAGCAATCACTCGTCAACATCGCAGCCGAGTTGATTCGGCTACCGCAGTCCCCTCTCATAGTCGAAGGAGTCCAGCCATGAAACGTATCGCTCTGACACTGCTCGCCGTCGCCGCTGCTGGTGTTGCAGTGGAAAGCACCGCATCCGCTTCTGACAGATCACACGGACGCAGCAACGCTGCCGTCCGCCATGCCATTGGAGACCTGATCTTCGGTGGCCACAGCTACGGCCGAGATCGCGGATACACGACGTACCGCAGCCCGAGTCATTATGGACGCTCGGACTACGGCTACTCACCGTCCTGGTCGCACCGCTCGTACGCCCGTCCGAGCTACAGCTACCCCAGCCGCAGCTACTCCGGGTACGGCCAGCGAGGCGGCAGCTACTACGGTGGCTACAACAGCCGCCGCAGTTTCGGAAACTCGTACGGCCGCTGTGACTGAGATGTTGATCGCCAATCGAGGAGAGGAACACAATTCTACTCCTCGTCAGCGAGGACGACCGTTGCCGAATTAGACATCCCGATTCAGTTCCGTACGGAAGTGGCGGTGACAGACCTGAAGCGTCTTTTCGAATAGGGCACGCGCTTTGTCGTATCTGCCCTGCAACGAATTCACGATCGCGAGATTCAATCGACTAGCAGCGACCTGCGGATGTGCCGCACCCAGTTCAACTAACGTCGGTCGTCGTGATTCCTTGAACATCGTTTCAGAATTGGGCAATCACCCCTGATCCCTGCAAACACTGCCCAGACGATCGTGAAATGGGATTCTGTTTCTCCAGAATCACTCGGCATTCAATCACAATTTTTCCGCATCAGCGAACCGTTACTGAATTCGAAACAGAAACCCAAGCTGGTCAGTCCGATTGCCACGCGAGGATGAGTATCACCGGACCAATGTCGCACGATAACGATCGATTGCGTAAGCGTAGACTCTGCTTTCACCGGCTCTCCCCGTCGTGCAAGCAACTGTGCTACCTACGCAAGACAACCAGCGAAGTCTGGCGCACTCCCTCGCGCTGGCGTCACACTGTTCCGATGTACTATAAGGGGCTATCGTTTTTTCACGAGCGAAAGGTTCTGACACAGCATTGGGGATCGAGGCGAACCTGAAAGGTTTTGTGGCTGTCGCTACCACAATTCCCCTCATTCTCTGTCTGCAGGAGTCAATAAAGTGCCAGCAGTTGACGTCTTTCTCGACACGAGCGTCCTGCCTGGAGATCCGGCCTACGCGAAGCAGGAGTTCGAGCATCTGATTCAGCTCGTCGAAGCACGGTTGCTGAACGTGCATCTTTCAGATGTGGCGAGACGGGAATGGGTGACGAGGATGCAGACCAATTTCGCCGAGAGAGCGAAGGACGCGGTGAGACTTCTGTCGAGTCTGACTCGCCATCGACTCCTTTCGGAACTGGCGCATGCAGATCAGCTCAGAGGACTGGCTGATGTTCGGGAAGAGTTGATCGAAAATGCCCGGACAGTGTCCGGCCAATGCTGTGAACGGCTGCTCGAACGTCTTCAGACGACCGTGCATCCCGTCAGGCCCGAGGATGGCGCGGTCGTTCTGAACGGATACTTTGCCGGCACGCCACCCTTCAGTGGTGTCAAAGCACGCATGGACTTTCCTGACGCCTTCATTCTGCAGGCTCTGAAGAATCTGGCAACGCTCGGCCTTCGCGAGGTTCAGGGAGTCACAGCTGATGCTCGACTAGGAAAATCCTTTTCCGCGATCCACCGCGTGACGCACTTCGAGAGCATCAAAGACCTTTTGGCGTCGCCAGTCATTCAGGCTGCGAACGAGATTCTCCCACTGGCAAAACTGTGGTCTCAGGAACGTGAGTCTGAAGTCCTGGGGGAGCTACAGACCCGTACCGAATACCTCACATCGACGCTGCAGTCTCTGGCCGAGAATGAGCTGCTCCAGAATAGGGCCAGCGGAAACATTCCAGAGGACAATGGTGAAGCAACCATCACTGGAATTGGCAAGCTGGAGAATCTTCAATTCTCATGGGTCGACCGAGACGACCTCGGTCCTGGATGGATCGGTCTACCATTCTCATTTGAATGTGAAGCTGAGCTGGACTTTATGATCTATCGGGCCGACTCGTTGCACGCCCCGGACTGGGTCCAAGTCGACTTCGGCGATTTCGAGGAAGACCACTACTTCGATGCATCCGGGTGTCGCACAGTCCAGGTCCAAGGTCTGCTTATGATCCGATTCACTCTCGAAGAGCTCGAAGAAACTGTCCTACCTGACCCGGTAGACGTCGAAGTTTACGAGTTTGACAGCGTCAACATCAAAGACGACGGTGAATGGTATGGATGAGCGTAGACTCTCCGTTCTGCTGAAATGCCAAACGGTTTGAGCCTGATTATCGAGGCCTCATGACTCAAGTGGCGTCAACGACCTCACTGACGCCAGGAACGGCTCCGAACTTCGATGTCGTTGACCAGTCGACTGACTCCCTCAATGGGCATCACAGCGGCTTGTGCAATCTGCTTCTGGTAATAAGACGTCACCTTGCCAGTCAGGACCAGAGTGCCGTCGTCAAACCGGCACTCGACGCGGCCGACGGAGGTGTAACCGGTGGAGCGAAGCCTTGATCGGGCTTCGGCCACGACGGGGTGGTCTTTGTGGTCCGCTGACTTGCTCACTGGAGTGCGTCCTGCCAGGGCCGGTATGCGTAGTGTCTGCAACTTTCCATCCTCCCAGAAAGTATCCGTGCATCGGGGTGCGTACGAGCAATCTGCGTGCCCGCCGTTGGACTCTTTTGCCGCGATCGCATCAAGACGGTTGATCAACGCTGGTCCTGCTGCCTGGCGTCCGAGACTTCCTTTCTCGATCTTCCGCCTGCATCGCGGAACGAGACCGACTGTCCCCCATTGGCGCGCTTCCAAGGGCGTTTTCGCTCCGCACCCGATTAGGCCCGGTTGCCCGAAGTCAACACGACAACGGACCGCGATTCGACAGTGACCATGCTGTGTGTATCGAGCACCGCGGACGGAACAGATTCACCTTCAAATGGCTCTGCTCGACTCGTATCGATCACACAACGCCAGTCACTCCCATTGACCGGCTGCACTGAAAACGCAACCGCACGCGAGCCACCATTGATCATGACATAGAGGTCGTCGTCACCTTCACTGCGACCGGTCAGCAGATAAGCCAGGGTCTGAGACCGCGGCGACAGGTCTACCGGACCATCGGGGCCAAACCAGGTAACGTCGTCCCGCCAGAAGCCGAAACGCGACAACGACGAGTGTGCTTTGCGGAACGCGATCATGTCACGGACGAAGTAGAAGATGTCGCTGTGTTCGTCGAGCCGATTCCAATCGAGCCAGGACGTGTCGTTGTCCTGATTGAACGGGTTGCTGTTGCCACGCTGAGTCTGCAGGAACTCATCGCCCATCCGAAACATTGGCGTTCCGTTCGACAGCATCAGCAGGCAAAAGAAGTTGCGGACCTGCTGCTTGCGAAGTAACAGCACGTCCGAAGGAATGTCCGCATCACCTTCGTGGCCGTGATTGCTGGAGTACTCCGTCGGGCCATCGGTGTTGTCATGCCCATTAGCTTCGTTGTGCCTGTGGTCATACGCCACGAGGTCATAGAGCGTGGACCCGTCATGCGACGTAACGTAATTCACACTCTGAAATGGCCGCAGCGAGTGGAAGGTGTCGTCCGGAAACAGATCACTGCTCCCGTAGAGTCGAGTCATCAGCTCGCCAACAAAACCTTTGTCGCCCCGAACAAATCGCTGCAATGTGTCGCGGTAGTGCGCGTTCCACTGCATCCACCTCGTGCCTGGAAACCGTCGTCCGAGCTGGAAGCTGCCTTCAGCGTCCCACGGCTCGGCGATGAGCCGCACGTTTGACAGTACCGGATCGCTGGCAATCTGAGCGAAGATCGGTGGATCGTCGAGGTTGATCGACCCGTCCGAATTTCGAGTAAAAACGGACGCGAGGTCAAAGCGGAATCCATCAACGTGCATCTCGGCCACCCAGTAACGCAGGCTGTCGATAATAAGCTGCCGGACGGCACGGTTCGCGGTGTGCAATGTGTTGCCGCAACCACTGAAATTGGCGTATGGCTGTCGCGAGTCGTTCCTCATCACGCAGTAGGTGGAATTGTCGATCCCCTTGAGACTGTAAGTGGGACCGCGTTCGTCGCCTTCGCACGTATGGTTGAACACGACGTCAAGAATGACCTCGATCCCGGCCTGATGAAGTGCCTGCACCATGCGACGGAATTCACTCTTCTGGCCACATGAATCCGGAGTTGTCGAGTAGGCGTGATGCGGAGCGAAGAAACTCAGCGGCATGTACCCCCAGTAATTGCCCTCATGCGGATCAAACTGGAACACCGGCATCAGCTCGACCGCCGTGACACCCAGCTCCACGAGGTAAGGAATCTTCTCAATGACTCCCTGAAACGTGCCGCGTATCTCCTCCGACAGCCCGCAACAGGAACTCTGAGTAAAACCGCGGACGTGCATCTCGTAGATAATCAGATCTCGTTCGTGTCGGATGCGGCTGTCGCCATTCCATTCGAAGTGACACTGGCACTCGTCGAGAAGTGCCAGCGGAGCCTTACCCATGTTCGACCCCGGCTGCTGAGCAGCCGACCGGTCAAACGTCGGCGGGAAATAGACCGATCGCGCGTACGGATCAAGCAGCAGCTTCTGATTGTCAAACGCGTGACGATCGAAACCAGCCCCGTACGGCGGGCCGTCAACGCGGTAAGCATAGAATCTTGCGTCATTCACGTGCGCCACAGGAATCCGGCAATGCCAGATCGGGCCGGACTTATGACGGAGTGGTTCGAACTCGAAGACGAATTCCGGCTCGTGCAAGTCGTCAGGCTGAAAGAACAGCAACTCAACCCGCGTCGCGTGTTTTGAATACAGCGCAAAGTTGTAGGTCTGCTCCTGCGACAGCCACTGCAGTCCGAGCGGAAACGGCTGACCGTTCAAGACGCTCCACGACGACTTCCGGCCCAATGACTCTGTCTGCTTCAGAGGTTTCCAGCAGTGTCGACATTCATAAGGCTGAGCCTTGTCAATCTCTCCGGTCACGTTCGACGCCTCCGTTTATTCTCACGACTCGGTTTCAACAGTTGAGATACAATGAAAATGCTGTGCCGCGAGCTGTTGGTAAACAGACCGAATCAGGAGCGATTACGCTCGTTTCGGCGTTCTCCAGATGGCGAATTCGCCCATCCTGCACCCACGCCCAATCACTTGGACTTCGCGTGTGATCAAGTTGACGTAACGGACTCAGACCGGTCGAAATCGTAAAACGAAGCTAACCAGCGTCGTTCAAGGTGGTTGTGGCGAGCGAGTCTGAGTGTGGCACGGCGTTCGTATTAACGGGACTGAGACGCGGCCAGAATGACTGAGTCGCAACTCTTCCTCGGTTCTGAAATGGAGTCCCATCATGAAACGCCTCGCACTCACCCTGGTCGTCGCCATCACCGCCGCCACAATCTCTGCAGGCACTGCATCTGCTTCAGACAGATCACACGGACGCAGTCGCTCGTCCATCGGCCATGCAGTCGGTCATCTGATCTTCGGTGGCCACAGTTACGGCAACAGCTACGGCCAGTCGTACTACCGCAGCCCGGGATACGGATACTCGACATACAGCAACCCGTCGTACTCCCACGGTTCCTATGGCCATTCGTCGTACAGCTACCCCAGCCACGGATACTCCAGCTACGGTCATCACGGCAGCTACAGCGGTGCACACGGTAGAAGGCATGGTGGCTACTCGTACGGGCATCGCGGATCACGGCATTGATCTGCAATACTCCTGAGACTGAAACGATCACATCGCGACCAACCGGCTCCTGTCAACTGGCAGGAGCCGGTCACTTTTAACGGGAGAAGAATCATGAAAGCTATCACTGCATCGCTGCTCACTCTTGGTCTTGCTGCAGCGATGGGATTTTCGACTCGCGATGTCATCGGCGATCACGGTCAGCCAGGGTCGCCGGGCCGCACAGAGTCTGTTCCTGCTGTACCACAAACAGAGATTCCCCGACAAGCGGCACCTCCACTTGCTTCAAGCGGCACGCGATGCGGAGTGCGCACACCGCAGTGCCGTGACTCATCGTGCACGTTGCCGCGCCCCGATCGAATTCAGGTGACTTCAGCAGAAGTCGCGGCGGAACTGCATTTCCTTGCACTCGCACTGGCCGACGACATTGACTTCGATCTTCATGGGACGTGCAACTACGCACATTTGATACGCGACGCAGAACTCATCGTCGGCGATGTGATCTCTGTGCGCCGAGCCCTCGCGCGTCACCAGGCGGCCGATGTCGTCGCCGCAGATATCCGCAGTCTGGCAGCCAGTCTGGAACACCTGGAACGCTCGATCGGTCGTCGATACCGCACAAGGGCAATTCACTTCGATCTACTCGACGCGCGAGCGGCGCTCGACAATCTGGAAACGAGTCTGGGGGCCGATCCTGTTGGGGAAAACACTGTACTTGGACCAGCACTTACTGTTCCGCAGTCGCAGCCTGACGATCCGGCGACGGGCAGACTGACACTGCCTCCGTCAGCTCCCCGTTTGGCGACACCGCCTGTGCCGCCAGCACTCCGTTCTGACCCGGCGATACCTTCGGCGGAATCGGAGGTGCTCGTCGCTCCCGAACTGACCAATGAGCCCGCAATTCCGGAAACGATGAAGGGTATTCGGCAGCTCACAATTCCAGAGCAGCGGTTGGCAATCAAGCAACAAACCTGCCCGGTTACCGGTGACCTGCTGGGTTCGATGGGTAAGCCGATCAAAGTGAACAACGGGGGGCGAACGGTTTTCGTTTGTTGTCAGGGCTGCGTCGAAGAGCTGCAGTCACCACGGTGACGGAATTACCGATCGCGCTGCACGGCGCCCGGGCTTTCTCAGACGCTCTGCCGGTATGCGGTCTCAGTCGGTCACAGACTGCTCCGGGGCCTGCTAGCAGTGCGTTCGATAAACTGGAAGTCGCAGCGCACGATGTCGGCCAACGTGAATTGAAGTCAGCAACGAACACCATTCGAGCTGTTCAAACGGGTCCGAAGCAGTCTCCGGTGGGTAGAGGAAAAAGATTGTGATCTCCCGTGGAGTTCGACGTAGCGACGCAGCAATCTGAGCAATCACGGTCCGAAGAATGTCGCCACTAAATGGATTGAACATGAAGATGGCGTTGACAATTCCAGGAACATCAAACTGTGCGGCGTCGACATTCAATAACAAGACACGACGGCATCTGGTTCTCCATTGAATCTGTGCCAGGTTTTTCCTGGCAACAGCGAGCATACCCTCGTCCAATTCAACGCCGATGATTCGTTTGAACGGCCTCATCGCTGCAACTGCAACCGTCCGTCCTTTTCCACAGCCATAGTCAAGCAACACGACATCCTCTTCTCCCATGGAAAGAAGTCGGAACGCTTCATTCAGCAACCTGTAGTCAGTGGCTTCGTACTCATGGCAGAATTCACCAAGGTTCAGGTCGATGAATCCACGGGTATCGATTCCCAATCGCCAGTCAGTGAATCTCTCGTGAATTCGATGCCACGCGATTGATGCCGTGTCACGTAATCCATTTTGGCGAAGATTTCGCATCACGCGGTCCATAAATGACGATCTTGTCTCCGTTCGTTCCGACATCCTCGTGCTCCGTCGGTCAGCTCACGTCGAACCGATGATTCAGGAATCGGTCTTCAGTGGTTGTGGAAAAGTGGTGGGCACATTCGCGTGGCAACACCGTATTAATCACGGGCCTTCCAGCTAATAACTGGTCGTCCGAATAGAAAGACGGTGGTGTTGCGAGGGCTGAAACCAGCTTTGACGATCCCTTGGCGTGACGAGTGATTGAATGGCGAACACTCAATGAACAATCGCGGCAACTGCATTCCAATATTCGCGTCTTCTGAGGTCGCGATCTGGCGAATCGCCCAGGAGTAAAGACCACGTCCACGGAAGTCGTAGCGAGTGAAACAGTGGTCGATAATACCGACGGAAGCCGAGGATTCGTCCAACGGCCCGAACCAGCAAACACAGGCAAGCACTCCTTTGGAAGTGCGAAGTGCCAGGCATTTTCGCCCATAGCTGAATCGATCAAGGAATGCCGACCATTCGCCGTAGCTCTTAAGAAATTCAACGTCGTCGGCCGTCAAATCGGCAGCACAGGAAACAACCGCGACCACGTAGCCAGCTGGAACATCCACTGCTGCTCCGGTTGAGTCTCTGTCAAACTCGAACCGCCGCTGGATTCGCAATCCACACTTCTCACCAATCACAACAAACAGCAGATACGCCAGAGTCCGTCGTATGCCGTTGCGTCGGACGCGTATCGCCAATCGCTGCGTCGCTGAAATTGAGGTGTGGAGAGTATCGTGAGTATCGTCGCCCGAAGTTTTCGCACTGATTTCGTCAGCTTTGTTATTCATGATCGCACATCCTTGATTGCTGACCATGAGGCATTGCTCCGTTCTCTGAATCTTTGTCCCTTCGGGTTTCTTTTGTCGAGCTGGAATCCGCAGGCGTTCCCGGTGACAGCAGATCGCCCGCGTGATCAGAGTCACGGCAAGTCTGGACCTCGCGTCGCAGTTCGTGAAGTTCAGCCAGGATGGTCCGTTCCATCGCGACGTCAGCATCCGGGTCGCCGTCGGTTCGGACGAAATGGCACTCCTTGTGTTCGATCATCGGAAGCGGCCGATGCCCGACGATCTCGCGTTGAATCAGATACCACAGTTCTTTCCAGCCAGTCCGTTGCCGATGCCGAAATTCACGTCCGATCTCCTCAGACTGCCGCTGTCCAGAAAGGCGTCCCCATTGTGCTGCCGCGAGCACCTCACTGGTCAAGTGGGCTGCGAGTCTGGTGCTGCGAGCAGTGACTGTTGCTTCGTTATCTTGAGACCGAGTTTCCGGACAACCGGTCGCCAGAATGTCGCCGGTGTCGACCCCTTCGTCGATGTAGTGCACTGTGACGCCGACCTGATCGTATTCCCGGAAATACAACGGCCAGAACAACGTATGCTCGCCGCGGTAGAATGGCACCAGACCGTGATGGACATTGATCGTCCCGTGCGGCGGGATTGTGAAGATGTTGGGCCGCAGAATGGGAGCAACACAGACGAGCAGAACGTCGGGACTGAAGTCGCGAATTCGACGTGCAGTCTCTTCGGAGTTGATCTCACGCCACGGGACATCAACACGGTTCATGTCGACTTCGGGCGGCTCCGTCGAGTCAAACAGAAGCTGTGTGATCTGCTGATCAACGTCGCCTTCGTACCAGTGGTAGAAAGCGTGAGCCGCTCCTTCAAACCGATCGCTCACCGTTTGAATCGGGTGACGAGTTAGTTTCCGTAAGCGGCGGCGGACTCGTTCAGAGCGTGTTTCCGGTTTCGACTTCGCACGCACTGGACGGATCACGAGATGGTCAGGCCATCGTTGAATGACCTCCCGGATGACATACAGCGAACGCGATTCGCAGCGGCTGATAATGGCGACTTTCATCTTGCGATCCCTCCATGAGAAAGCAGAAACGGATGAGGAAACATTACAGTCGGCGCAGCACGAACCGGGAGAACAACCGCATGGTGCGCGCGGGAGAACTGCAACGAACGCCTCAGAAATCCGAGGCGTTCGACGTCACCGACTGAAAGCCAACATCAGCGGCGGCGCTGAGTCGACACAGTGGATGCCTGGCGAGTCGCCTTTGCCAGGTAGAAGTCCGGGTTCTTTTCCACCTTGGCGATGCACCCTTTGCAACACACGAAGACTGGCTGCCCCTTTGCGTAGACTTTCCAGGGACCACCCATTGCCATCAGCGGCTCATTCATTACCGGGCAGACTTTCTGCGTTGCAACGGCCGTGCTGTCTGCCTGAGTTGCTTTTGCGGCGGGAGGCGTGGGCAGCATCGCCAGATATTTTGCCGGTTCGCGTTCGATGGCTTTACTGCAACCGGGACAGCACACAAACACGTCTCGGCCTCGCACGTTGAATTTCCACGGGCCGCCCATCGCATCAAGCGGCTTGTTCATCACCGGACACGTCTTCTGGAAAGCGACGGCCGGCGCGTCGGCGCGTGTGGCCTTCACAGGACCAGTCGGAGCGAGTTTCGCCAGATACTTCTGCGGATTGGCTTTCAGTGTATTCGTGCAGCCGGCGCAGCAGACGTAAACGTCGCGGTCTCCGATTCGCACTGCCGGAGGAGCACCCATTGACCCGAGCGCCTTACCACTCACCGGGCAAATCTTCTGTGTGGCAATGGCAACTTCGGCGGCACTACGCGTGATGTGGAACCTCTGAGTGAAGTGCGCCGCCTGCTGCTGGCCAGGAAGTCCCGAAATCGTGAAGTCCGTCTTCATTCTGCCATCAGGCACTTTGGACAGATCGAGGGCAAGGTGCAGGACATTAGTCGCGGCTCCGCGAGTGGCGTCCGGTCGTAGCGGATACGTGTAGGGTTTCGCATTTCCATCGACCGTCATGGTGATCTGGCCGGTCAGTCGGGCTACGTCGACGGGCTGCCCCTGGGCGTTGTAGAGAAACACTCGCACGCTGTCCGATTTGAAGACGACTTCATGCCAGATCGTGGCGGCGTAGGCCAGCTCACCACCGTGTGGCCCATACTGCGTCTTTGCCGCTGCTGTACCGTGTTGATGGCTCGAATGGTCGTGACCGCCATCAGCCGAAACAGTGGTCACAGATGAAGACGACGACAATGCGATCGCGATCGCGATAACTGTTGAGCATTTCATAGCTCAGACTCCTGAAGTAGATTTCATGTGTGTGGCTCGGAAGCAGCGACGCAGGCGGGACGTTTCTCAGGCGATCATGCCGACGTGCTGTTGTTGAGCCTTCCAGCGGCGGCCCGACGCATTCGTGCGTCGGGTCAGCCGCACTTGTTTTGAGTTGTGAACAGAGTCCAGAGAATTCACGAGACAAAGTCGTGATCAACTTCTGACTCTCGACTTTGGTTTCAGCCGCAGCTCGGGCAGCTACCGCCGCCGCTACTGCTACCTCCACCACTGCTGAAAGGTGATGGAGGTGGTGCCCATCCCTGGTTGCCGCGGTTTGTGGCACAGCCAGCCGCCGCGAAGACGGCAACCAGCGCCAACATCAACAGAACGTGTCGAATCATCTCTCTTCCCCTCCCATGAGTCGTAAGCCGAAGAACATCGAACACTGACAGTGCTTCGGCTTTCCAGCGGAAATTGTTAGTGGCTGTGGCCGAAGTGGCCGTCCGAACTTCGCCTGGAACCACCACCGCCGGTGTCGGTGGCACAACCGGCCGCCGCGAACACGGCAATCAGTGCCAGCATCAGAATCATGTGACGAATCATTTCGCTCTCCCTGCTCGATGAGTTGAGAGTTAAGTGTCCAGGTCGAGAGCCATTAGAGTCGCTCTGGACGCTTAACCGGATTACGCAGCCTTCATCTCTGGGCTCTCGACACTCGACTCTTGACTCATTTCCAGTAGCTCGTCACTCAGACCTGACCGCAGTTTGAATTCCATGTACGCGCAATAGACGGTCGGTACGACGAACGTCGTGAAAGGTTCGATCATCATTCCGCCGAAGACCGGCAGCGCCATGGCCCGGGCGACGTCGGCACCTCGGCCCGTTGCCATCAGAACCGGAGCCAGAGCGCACAGTGTGGTGATTGTCGTCATGACGCAGGGTCGAATCCGTTTCAAACCGGCTTCGTAGATTTCGTTGCGCAGGTCATCGACGGTCGTAATCGTGCGGCGTTTCAATCGCTCGTGGATATAACTTGCCATGACGATGCCATCGTCGGCTGCCAGTCCGGCCAGCGCGATGAAGCCGACCCACACGGCGGTATTCAGTTCGACTCCCATCACGGCGATGGCGATCATCCCGCCGGAACACGCGATCGGAATGCCCGAAAACACCACCAGCGAAATCGGCAGATTCCGGAAGTGCAGATAGTGCAACAGCAGATTGATCAGGAAGACAGCCGGAAGAATCCACATCAGGCGATCGTTGGCTTCGATCTGGTTCTGAAACGAACCAACCGGCTGCAGTTCGAAGTTGCCTTCCGGGAATTCGAGCGAGCCGTCTTCACGGGCCGCTCGCAGGGAATCCATGACCGCCGCGACTGTTTCCAGGTCTCCCGCTCCGCCGGATGGAGAGAACATGACGTGGGCCACGAGTCGCGAGTCCTCGCTGTTGATCGCTCCTGGTCCCCATGTTGTGGCGACTGTCGCCAGACGTTCCAGAGGCACAACCTCTTCGGTGGGGGTGACCACCGGAACCAGGGGCAGCTCGGCGATCCGTTCCCGCACGTCCCGGCTGTAGCGGATTTGAATCGGGTATCGTTCCCGGCCTTCCACGGTAGTGGTCACATCAAGTCCACCCAGACCGGCGGAAACGATTTCGTTGACCATCATCGTGGTCATGCCGTAGCGGGCGGCTTCCTGGCGGTCGACTTCGAATTCGTAATACGGCTTGCCCATCACGATGTCCGGGTTCACCGTGCCGGCGTTGACCAGGTGCAGCTTCTTCAGTTGCTCGGCCACAGCCAGCGAGGCTTTCGACAATCCAGCCAGACTGTCTCCATAAATCCGCACGGCCATCGATGCTTTGATCCCCGCCTGCAGCATCACGATGCGGCCTTCAATGGGCTGCAGCGGTGAGGCGGGTGTGACTCCCGGCAGCGTGGCGACGGCGTTGATCTCGTCCCAGATCTTGCGCTCGGTCATGCCTTCGCGCCACTGATCGCGCGGCTTGAGCATGACGTAAGTTTCCACCATTGCGGCGGGAGCGGGATCGAGGGCCGAGTCCACTCGACCAATCTTGCCCATCACGTTTTCTACTTCGGGGATGCCTTTGATGAGCACATCCTGCGACTGCAGAATCTCCATGGCCTGATTGAAACTGGCGGCCGGGTAAAGGCTTGGCATGTAGAACCACGAGCCTTCATCCAGCGCGATCCAGTCGTCTGACTTCAGGCCCGTAAAGAGATGCTTGGCCTGGATGTAGCCGGGCACTTCGTTGAGGTCTGCTCCCAACATGGAGACAACTTTCTCAACCGGACTTAGTACCGTCGGAAGACCGATCCACGCTCCCAGCCCCAACACGAAGATCATCAGCGGAAACGACAGCATCAGCATCTTGCGACGCAGAGCCAGCCGCAGTCGTCCGGCGTAGAGGAACCGCATGAAGCGACTCGCCGGGTTCTCTTCCATCGACCGAATCTTTTCACGCATCATCCACCAGCCGCATCCGAAGCCGATGACTGCCGCGAGCAACGTGACGATGCCTGGGTCCAGATGGGTCATCTCTGCGATGTGACCCCGCCAGACGAAGTGGCAGGTGGCCGCGGCAAGGAATCCCAGGGCCATTCCGACGAGCAGTCCAGTCCGCTTCGACGAGCGAGAGCTGTGCAGAAATATCCGGCACAACGCTGGAACGACGGTGATTGCGACAATCAGACTGGCGGCCAGAGCAAACGTCTTGGTCCAGGCCAGCGGCGCGAACAGCTTGTAGTCACGGCCGGTGAGAAAGAACACGGGTAGAAAACTGACGATCGTGGTGGTGACCGCAGTCATCACGGCCGGCACGACCTCCGCCGCCGCATCGCGAATGACTTCCATCCGCCGCTGTTCGTAAGCCCTTGCTTCCTGTTTCGTCTTCTTCGCCCCATCTACGGCCTCTGAACTTTTCGCTCTGGACTCTTCATCCGCCAGCGCTCCGTAGATGTTCTCCAGCACGATGATACCCATATCGACCATCGTGCCAATCGCGATGGCGATACCGGCCAGTGACATAATATTGGCATCGACGCCGTACCACTTCATCGCGCCGAACGACATGAGCACAGCCATCGGCAGCGTGATGGCAATGATGAAGCTCGCACGCACGTGAAGTAGAAACAGAATCACGATCACGATCGTGATGATGGTTTCCTCGCCGAGGGCCGTGGTCAGCGTGGCGATGGTTTCATCGATCAGCACCGTGCGGTCGTAGATGCCGTGAATCTGGATGCCGCCGAGTTCCGACTCCAGCGCCGCGACCTTGGCTTTGACCCGTTCGATGACGTCTCGCGGGTTTTCGCCATACCGCATCACGACCACGCCACCGACGGCTTCGCTGCCATTCAGATCGAGCGCTCCACGACGGAATGATGGACCCACCTGAACCTGAGCCAGATCACGCACCCGCACGGGAATGCCATCGCGGGTCAGCACGACCGTGTCGTTGATCTGGTCGACAGTTTCCAGTTCGGTCCGATCCGAGCCGATAAAGCCCTTACCCCGTACGATGAACTCCATCCCACCGGTTTCGACCGTCTTGGCACCGACATCAATATTCGAGGCTTTGACCGCCGAGATGACTTTGCTCAGCGGAATGTTGTGGTAGCGCAATTTGTCCGGATCGACTTCGACCTGATACTGCTTGACATAGCCGCCGACCGACGCCACTTCAGCCACGCCGTCTACAGACTGCAGTGCGTACTTGATGAAGAAGTCCTGCCTGGAACGCAGCTGGGCCAGGTCCATGCCAGGCGGTGGTTCAAGCACGTAGTAGTAAATCTGTCCCAGAGCCGTAGCGTCAGGAGCCAGTGTCGGCGTCACGCCATCCGGAAGAGTTCCGGACACCGTCGTCAATTGCTCCGCCACGCGGGAACGCGCCCAGTAGAAATCGACCGCATCGTCAAACGTGACCTGGACGAAACTGAAGCCGAACATGCTCTTGCCGCGGACGTTCTTCGCGCCAGGGACGGCCTGCAGAGCGACCGACAGCGGATACGTGATCTGGTCTTCCATGTCGCGCGGCGACCGGCCGGACCACTCAGTAAGTACGATAACCTGGTTCTCGCCGATGTTGGGGATGGCATCCAGCGGTACCTTCTGAGTGGAGTAATAGCCAAAGCCGATCATCGCGACCGAAGCGATCAGCACGACGAGCCGCTCGCGAATGCAGAAATCGAGGATGCCTCTAATCATTGGACCGCTCCCTCTGTTCGCGAAGCCTGACGGACTGTCGAGGTTGCTGACTTCGGTGTTCTGGCAACGTCCGGCTGGAACACGGGCGGAGCGAGTGTGCCTGGCTGAACTTTGACCGCCTGATCAGTCGTTTCCACAGGTCGAAACACCGGGGCCTGAGGCTGCGGTGTCGGCAGCAGCTCTGGTTTGCGAGGGCTGGAGTCTGGCAAAGGCCCCGACGTCTCGGGCGTTTGAAACACAGGTGGTGGCGGAGAGTCCGGTCCGACCGACCGTGGTACGGGCACGGGGACCACTTCATCGCCGACCTCTGGACTCGAAACACTCGACTCTCGATTCGCCAGGACTGCGAGGTACTTGTCCGGCTCGGCCAGCAGGTCTTTGCGACAAGCTTCGCAGCAGATGAAGACGGGCTTGCCGTTGACGTCCACTTTCGGAGGCGCGCCCATTGCACCCAGCAGATAACCTCGCACCGGACAGACCTTCTGGCTCTCGGCGAGTGGTCGATCGTCGTCTGGCAGTTCGGCCAGGGCTTCGATCATGTCGGGCGTCAATGGCTGATCGTACGGCGACGCTTCTTTCATCGGCTCCACACGCGTCGGATCGATCAGCGACGGGTTGCCCGCGAGCTGCATCTGGGAGTCGATCAGAAAGTTGCCGCGCGTCGCGACAAGTTCACCGAGCTTCAGGCCGCTGCGGATCACAAGCTGATCACCGCAATTCGGACCGAGCACCACGCGACGAATCTCGAAGCGACCCGGTTCGGTCTCGACGTAGACAACACTGTTTTCACCCGCCATCAGGACGGCGTCCCGGGGAATCATCAACGCCTCTGCACTGAGGCTCGGCTGATCGGTAAAGCCAAACTGTGCTGAGGGGACCAGGTCGATGCCGCACACCGGGCAGTCACCGGCAGCGTCAGCCACAACGTGCGGATGCCGTGGACTGATCCATTTGTTGGCCAGTTCCGGGTCAAAGACGAGTGTCTCGGTCGCGTCGGACAGCGGGACGTCGATCGTCGCTTTGGCGTAATCGCCAACGCGGAGCACGCCTTCTTTATTCGGAATGACGACTCTCACTCCAACGGTTCGAGTCTTCGGGTTGACGTGAGGATCGATGAACGCGACGCGACCTGCAAAGGTACGATTGGGCAGAGACTGCACCTGCGCGTCCACCTTCTGTCCGTAGCGAATGGTCGCCGCGTCTTCAGGGAAGAGTTCCAGCATCAGCCAGACGGTCGACAGATCAGCCACTTTGAAAAGTGCCTGGCCTTCTTTGACGTACTCGCCTTCGTCAGCCAGTTTCTCGATGACCGTGCCGCTGATCGGAGCACACACGTGAAGCCGGCTGTTGGCCTCGCCAACCTTCTCAAGATCTGCAATCTGCTCCACCGTCATGCCGAGTTCGATCAGACGCTCTTTGGCACTGCCGTAGAGGTCCTCGCCGCTACCGACGATACTCTGGACTTTCTCGGAGCGAACTTCTCCGCGGGCCTGCTTCGCGAGCAGCAGTTCGACCTGACCGGAGTACAGTCGCGGCGAGTACAGCAGCGCCAGGTGATCGCCTTTCTTCACCACCATGCCTGTGTAGTCGGCGAACAGCCGATCGAGTCGGCCATCGACATAAGCCGAGATCGTGCGCTGCGTGCCTTCGTCGTAACTGAGCTCGCCAATGGCTCGAATCGTCCGCGTCATGGGCATCGAAGTCACGGCAACGGTCTGGATATTGGCGACGCGACGCGATGCTGGATCAAGATGGATCGACTGCGAATCCGAATCACCGCCACCCGACGACGCCGGCACGAGTTCCATCGCACAAACCGGGCAGCGTCCCGGCTCGGACTGCGGCGGAGTACACATCATCGGGCAGATGTAGCGAGTGTCTGCCGCACCCCCACCAGCGTGCGAATGTCCGCCACCTCCACCAGCCGTGATGAATCCATATTTCTGCGCGACGCCCAGCAGCACGATCACGAAGACGCCTGCGGTCAGAAAGAGCAGCGGCTGGATCAGCATCGATCGCCACAGACTCCCGGTGGACTCTGACACTTGAACCACGGGAGTGATTGGTTCAGACACCGATGGCGGGGATGTATCCGCTGTCGGTCCTGCCGTGGCATTTGACGCAGATGCCGGTGTCGTCTTGTCTAAAGACTCCGGCGAAGGCGGACCTGCAGCGTCTGTCGCGACTGTTGCGTTGGTTGGAGGCAGATCGGGCTGCTGGCCGAAACCACTGGGAGTTTTCTGTGACATGATTGCTTCCTCGATTCGACATCAAGCGATGTGACGTCCCGTCTCAAGACAGGCAGTCGCCGAGCGTTGATCCCTTTGCGTCACCACGGAGCAGGCGGCTTCAGGCGAAGCGCGTTACGCAACCGGACGTGGTGGTAGACAGCAGAGTGCGGCAAGCGGGCCGAGTGACCGGACGGTGCGTATCTGCAACGCGACTGGAGCCTCGCGTCGGCAACGTTGTGTCCCCAACTATCAGAGTCGTGACACCGCTCAGATCACCGTCCCGCCTGACACACTGTGTGGGCGGGAACAGATACTGCTCAGGTTTGCCACGTGCAGAAAAGCACCTGCACGGAACGCGGAACCGTATTGAGGAGCGACAACTGGCAGGTCATGCGACCAGTCAGAACATCAATGGCCGGCGCCGGTTCGGCACTAACAGCCACGTAAGCGTAAACCGGGGTCAATCGGAGCAGCGTGTTGCTGTCAGCCGGAGGGGCAACGGGAACCGGCATCGACTGGTTGCAGTTGCAAACGCATCTCCCATTGGACGAATGCGTCGAGTGGCAACACGAGCTGCCCTCGACGTCTGGACCTGCTGATTGGCAACACGCATGACTACTAACACCCGTCTGTCCGATCTTCGTCTGACAGCAGCAGCCCACTGACCCGTAAGACGTCGACGACTCCGAGCAACAACTCCCGCTTACACCGCACTCACCGACCGGCATTATAAATGCCGTCTGCACCAGCACGGCAATTGCCAGTGCTGCTCGCAGAATCCGGTGGGTGATGGAACGGGCCGTCATGATCTGTGATTCTTGTCTGTGAGTGTGCTGAAAAGAGTTTCGGTCAGACGTTGATGGCTGAGTTATCTTCGGGACTACAGAACTCATCGGAACCGCCCATCGATTTCGATAAGTGAATTCTGGCGATTTGCTGACCTGCTTTGCGATCTGGATGCCGAAACAACGCAAGCCCACTGGTTTTTCTATGAATACGTCGCGGATTGCTTTTACGAAAAAACTCTGACGACACAAAGACCAGTTTGCAGCAGTCAATTGCAGTGCCCGGAACCGCTCCGACAGAGGGGCGTATTCGCCCTTTAAGTGAGCGGATGCGACCAGGAATCCCGGCCGATTCAAGCGCTTTTCGTACTGGGACAGACACCGGAGCGATCTTTCGATCGATGCAGACAGATCGATCCGCATCCGGCATGATGGTTGCGTATACGACCGCGTTCACAACGAGACTCTCAAGGCAACAGGAACATGCTGATGGCATCAGAACATACCGACCGCGGAGTTCGTGGAATGGTTATTTCATCGCGTTTCAAACTGGTGGCGAAGTTCGGGCTGGTGTTTGCGTTGGGAATTGCGTCTCACTGGCTGTTCTCCGGCACAGCGGCGAGCACGGGAGGCCAGACAGAGTCAACTGGTCACGACCACAGCGAGGCAGGTCCGACGAAGTGGACGTGCTCGATGCACCCGCAAATCATTAAGGACGGACCGGGCAAATGTCCGTTGTGTGGGATGGAACTCATCCCGCTCAAGATGGGTGGCGCGAAAATGACCGGTCAGCGGCAACTGGTCGTCAGCCCTGCCGCACGAGCCCTGATGAACGTGCAGGTGATGCCCGCCGAACGGCGAGTCGTCGAAACGACGGTCCGGATGGTCGGCAAAGTCGATTACGACGAAACACGCTTCAAATACATCACGGCCTGGGTCTCCGGTCGGCTGGATCGGCTGTTCGTAGATTACACCGGCGTGAGCGTCGAGAAGGGCGCGCACATGGTCTACATCTACAGCGAAGAACTGTACGCCGCCCAGCAGGAACTCATCGAAGCCCTGAAATCATCGCGTGAGCAATCCGAGACCGGGCGGAACTTCTTCAACACCGGGGGCATCGATCTGCTGGAGTCCGCTCGCGAGAAACTCCGCCTGCTGGGGCTGTCCGCGGAACAGGTCGCGGAGATCGAGACGCAGTCGAAACCGGAAGATCACACGCTGATCAACTCATCGCTGAGCGGGATCGTGATCGAAAAGCTGAAACAGGAGGGCGATCGTGTCCGCGTGGGCGAGCGAATTTATACCGTCGCCGACCTCAGTCAGCTCTGGGTCAAAATGGATGCGTATGAGTCGGACCTGATCTGGCTGCGCTACGGTCAGAACGTCACCTTCACAACAGAGGCGTACCCGGGCGAGGAATTTCACGGTCGCGTGGCGTTCATTGATCCGGTCCTCGACGAGAAAACCCGCACGGTCAAAGTCCGTGTGAATGTGCCGAACGCTGAGGGGCGTCTGAAACCGGAAATGTTTGTACGGGCGATTGTGAAGGCGAAAATCGCGGCCGGCGGACGCGTCGTCGATGCCAGTCTCGCCGGGAAATGGGTCAGCCCGATGCATCCGGAAATCGTCAAGGACGAACCCGGTCCGTGTGATATCTGCGGAATGCCGCTCGTCCGGGCCGAGTCACTGGGTTACGTCTCGGTCGATGCGGCTGGCCGCGGAGAAACCGCGCTGGTGATACCGGCCTCCGCTCCGCTGCTGACTGGAACGCGGGCGATCGTCTATGTCGAGCTGCCGGATACGAAGGAACCGACATTTGAAGGCCGCGAGATTGTGCTCGGCCCGCGCGCCGGCGACTACTATCTGGTGAAGCACGGCCTGAGCGAAGGCGACCTGGTCGTCACCTCCGGCAACTTCAAGATCGACAGTGCTCTGCAGATTCAGGCGAAGCCCAGCATGATGACGCCCGAAGGCGGCGGTGGTGGCGGCCACGATCACGGTGGCGGAGCAAAGAAAGCCGCCACGGGAGAACCCGCCGCGACCGTCGACCTGCCGATCTCCGTGCGCCGGAAGCTGGAGCAGATTGGTGAAGCGTTCAAAGTCATCCAGACGGCGGCAGAGGGCGATGACCGTGAAGCGATCCGTTCTGCCTGGCGCAACTTCGGACGGCTGGTGCAGTCCATCGACGCGGACAGTCTGACGGGGCATGCGAAGATGGTGTGGAAGGAACTGTCGATGCTGCTGGTCAATGATGCGGTCGAGGGCCTGGAAGTCGTCGATGTCGCCGCAGCCCGTGAACTCCTGGTCGGCACGAACCGAACCATGGAGCGGCTGGATCAGTCGCTGGGTCTGTCACACGCCGGTCATGTTCCGCAGCAGTACGACGTGCCGGACGACTTCCGCCATCAGCTCGCCGCCGTCTGGCAGGCTTATCAGCAGATCGGTGCAGCTCTGGCCGGCGACGACCTCGAGAAATCTCTCACAGCGTCGGCCGGTTTGAAGGCCAGTCTTGCCGCCGTGGACATGAAACTGTTGACAGACGCGGCTGCTCACAACGCCTGGATGCGCGAACTGAAGGACCTGCAGAAGATCACGGAAGGCCTGATCGCAGCGAAAGACATCAAAACGCAACGCGGACACTTTGCATCGCTGAGCGGAGTCACACAGGTACTGGCCATGTCGTTCGGCTTCGGCGAGTCCACTCCGGTGTTCCAGCACCACTGCCCCATGGCCTTTGGTAACAAGGGAGCCATCTGGCTGCAGCTTGATGACAAGTCGCGCAACCCGTACTTCGGCTCCACCATGCTGAGTTGTGCCGATCGCGTCGAGCTGATCGGCGGCTCAACTTCCAGGTCCGGCACAGATGAGCATGCCGACCACAAGCACTGAACGGCAACGCAACCGATCGCGACTCACCACTCCTGCCCGCTCGCCTCGATAATCTGCAACGGTACATAACATGTCCACAGATGGAACTGACTCTGCACCTCAAGCATCCAGCGCGACTCAGCCTCAGCAGATGAGTCTGCTCGACCACATCATCCGGTTCTGCCTGGAAAACAAGCTGGTCGTGGCGCTGATTATTCTGATGGTGCTGGGCTGGGGTGTCCTGGTCGCTCCGTTCGACTGGGACGTCGGTGGCCTGCCTCGGAACCCGGTCCCCGTCGATGCGATTCCGGACATCGGCGAGAATCAGCAGATCGTCTTTACCGAGTGGATGGGTCGCTCGCCTGAGGATATCGAAGACCAGATTACGTATCCCCTGACGGTGTCGCTGCTGGGGCTGCCCGGTGTAAAGACGATTCGCAGTTATTCATTCTTCGGATTCTCGTCGATCTACATCATCTTCAAAGAGGAC
>Ga0070726_10000245_pt1 | contig 80711 bp, 78 predicted proteins | sample tdAd471_FD_67275 | JGI IMG/M metagenome (GOLD analysis project Ga0070726, IMG submission 67275) | Marine sediment microbial communities from the Atlantic coast under amendment with organic carbon and nitrate - tdAd47.1 | ecosystem: Environmental > Aquatic > Marine > Coastal > Sediment | place...
CACAGATCTGTGGGACGACTTCCTGCTCGACGGGCAGATCGAGGCGCTCTTCGGACCGTTCGCCGACGTGCGCGTGGACGGCTTCGGCGTCAGCGCCCGCCTGATCGACCAGGAGCACGACGGCACGCTCGGGGTGATCTACTCCTACGACGTGGTGCCGACACCCGGCGCCGGGCTGGCGCTCATCGCCGGGCTGGGCTTCACCTCACGCCGTCGGCGCTGACCCCCCCACTTCTTCCTCCTGCTTCCCCTCCATTCTCTGATTCGCTCCTTCTCGCTGTTCCTTCCCCGCAGGGACACGACAACACCCCGGGCACGCAACGTGCTCCCGGGGTGTTTCTGTGTGCGCTCGGATCGGATCAGTCGCCCAGACTGATGAAGCTCAGGTGCATCGAGCAGTGCCCGAGCTGGAGCGTGACCCACTCGTCGTGCGTCAGGTGCTCGAAGATCGGGCTGGGGTGGGTCATCTGGTCGCCGGCCAGCACGCGATGGACCGCTGAACGCAGCGCCCCGTGCCCCTCCTCGAAGGTCGTGCCGTCGGGCGGGACCAGCTCCACGGCCGGGCCGCGCAGCTTGAACCCGGGCTGCAGGGGCTTGCCGCTCAATGCCTTCTTCTTGAAGAAGAGCACGACCATCTTGCGCAGCGGCCAGGGCGCCGGCTTCAGCGTGAACCCGTCCAGGGCACCCTGAAACAGGTACGAGCAGTGCAGCAGCACCTGCCCGGGCGTCCAGTTGCCGGTGTGCCCGAGCGTGCCGGCCTCGTGGGCGGCCTGGATGCGGTCGAGGTCGGCCGCGAGCTCGGGCATGGTGGCGTAGCGGACGGCACGCCGTGGGGCTTCTTTGGTGTTGACGGGTGCGGCGGTGGTCATGCGTGAATTCCTTCTCCCCACACGGTCTGATTGGGCAATACAACGAGCGGGTTACGTTAGGCTGACACCATGGGCTGGTTCCTGATCGGGCTCGGTGCGTTGGTCGGCCTCGCGTGGCTGTGGCTGGCCTGGCGGGCCCTCTTCGCCGATCGGGCCCGCCAACGCCTCCGGTGCCCGAAGTGCTTCTACGTGCTGCGCGACCCCGGCTCGGACGCGTCCGTCCCGGACGCCTGCCCCGAGTGCGGCACCGGCTGCACCAACCCAGCCCGCCTGACCTGCACGCACCGGTACTGGGGGCGGCTGGGATGGACGACGCTGCTGGCGGTGGTGCTGGGAGGCGGTCTGGTGCTGGGCGGACGCGGCCTGCAACACGGGTGGGGCGCGTTGCCGGACGACGTGGCCGCCCGATTGGTCTCCCTGGACCTCGGCACCCTGAACGGGCACGTGCAGGACCGCATCCGCCGCGGCTATTTCGACGCGGGCGAAACGCGACCAGTGGTGCGCACGGCGCTCGAGATGGTCGCCAGCGGATTGCCAGACCGCGTGGACAAGGGGTTGACGCTGCTGGAGGCGGTGTACCGGAATGCGTATGCCCTGGGCGGTGATCGCGTGGACGCTGAACGCCCGAGACTGATTGATCTTGATCCTAAACACACTGCGAGCACACTCATCGAGGTGTATACATCGCTGCCCGAGTCGGACCAGGCTCGCGTGCTTCGAATACTCTCGCAGGTACGCCGTACGGACGATCGTGCCAACACGATCCTGTTTCGCGCGAGTGCTTCCGACTCCGCACCTCTCCAGGAGTCCGCGCTCTTCGGACTCGATGCTCAGTGGCAGCGCCGCGCGGGCGAGCGTCGTGCACCATCATTGCAACACATGCTGCCAACTGTCGGACAAGGCGGAAATACCGACCATCCAGCCGTCCACCGAGCTTTCGTAACGGCCCTGCTTGAAACAGTCGAAGAAGACCGGTTCACGCAAGAATCAGTAGATTTCGGGCTCGATGTTCTTCAGCGCGGACGCGTGGCCATTGTTGAGCGACTGCCCGAGAGCGCACCGGACGCGGACCGCGAGATTGTCACGCCAAACTTGCCCAGGGGCTACCGCGACGAACCCGAGCGCGCCGCCCGCGCCGTTGGTCTCTGGCTCGCGGCAACCACTGAGGGCCCGACCGAGCGGTGCTTCGAGTGGATCCAGCGATGGGCCAATGACGATATCTACGAAATCCGCGCCATGGCGATAGAGTGCTGCCTCCTGTTCGACTTCTCTCCGCGGGTCGAGGCTGTGCTGTCCGCGGCCATGGCCGACCAGCGAGATTCCTTCCGCGCGACCAATGACGCAACCGCGGTCTCCGGAGAATTCGGCCCGGCCGCCTCGGCGCTCGTCGACGACTTCCTCTCCTTCGCGGCACGCACCGACCGCGGCGGCTGGTCCAGCGGCATCCCCGAAGACTTCATCGCGATCGGAGGCAATCCTCGCGAGATGATCCAGGCACTGCTCACTCGTATCGAAAACTACCTTGAACTCGAGGCCGAAGGGAAGGGATCAAAGACGCACTACATGAGCGACGGCCACCCGCTCACGACCGACTTCGAAGCGATCGCAGAACTCGGTGAGGGCATGAAGGATGCAGCGGATGTATTGATGCCGTACATCGACTCGGATCGAGTGCAGATCTCGGTACCAGCCGCGTACGCCCACTCGTTCATGGCCGGGGCCAGCGAACTCACCACTCGATCCGTCCTCCGGTTCGAACCCGACTTGAGCCAGCCACTCTACTCGTACGCCCGCCAGCGCTTCTTCGCGAACATGATCATGGGGGGTGTCGCACTCCCGGCTCCTGTTGTGGAATACGCCCTTGATCCGAATTCCCCGGAGCGAATCGATGCGTTCATTAATTTCTTCTCCGAGTTCAGTTCGTACATGCAGGAATGGGCACCCTACGGGCCGATCCTCCGCGCCGGCCTCGAGTCCAACGACCCCGCCACCGTCGATGCAGCCCAGACCCTCATCGACAAGCACCTGAGCGAGCCCGAGGACTAACCCCCTCCCCCCACCCCCCAACGAAAAACGCCCCGCTCAATCGAGCGGGGCGCGGGTGTGAATTCACCAGAGAGTTGAATGGGTGGGCTCAGCCCGCCGCGGCAGCGGCCTTCTCGGCCTTCGCCCGGGCGTCGTCCAGCGTGCCGACGTACATGAAACTGGACTCGGGCAGGTCGTCGCCCTCGCCGTTGCACAGACGCTCGAACGAGTCGATCGTCTCCTCCAGCGTGGTGTAGATGCCCGGGAAGCCGGTGAAGACCTCCGCGACGTAGAACGGCTGGGAGAGGAAGCGCTCGATGCGACGGGCACGTCCCACCACCTGCTTGTCCTCCTCGGAGAGCTCGTCCACGCCGAGGATCGCGATGATGTCCTGCAGGTCCTTGTACCGCTGCAGGATGCCCTGCACCTTCTGGGCCACGGCGTAGTGACGCTCGCCGATGATCCCCGGATCGAGGATTCGCGAGGTCGAGGCCAACGGGTCCACGGCCGGGAAGATGCCCTTCTCGGCGATGCCACGCTCGAGCACGACGAACGCGTCGAGGTGAGCGAACGCGGTGGCCGGGGCCGGGTCGGTCAGGTCGTCCGCGGGCACATAGATGGCCTGCACGGAGGTGATGGCGCCCTTGGCGGTCGAGGTGATCCGCTCCTGCAGCTCGCCCATCTCGGTCGAGAGGGTCGGCTGGTAGCCCACCGCGGAGGGCATACGCCCCAGCAGCGCGGAGACCTCGGAGCCGGCCTGCGTGAAGCGGAACACGTTGTCCACGAACATCATGGTCTCGACGCCGGACGCGTCGCGGAACTCCTCGGCCATGGTCAGGCCGGAGAGGGCGACGCGGAGACGCGATCCGGGGGGCTCGTTCATCTGGCCGAAGACCATCGCCACCTTCTCGATGACGTGGGCGGTCTTGCCGTTCTCGTCGGTGAACTCGGCCTCGGACATCTCGCGCCAGAGGTCGTTGCCCTCGCGGGTGCGCTCGCCGACGCCGCAGAAGACGGAGTAGCCGCCGAACTCACGGGCGACACGGGCGATCATCTCCTGGATGATGACGGTCTTGCCGACGCCGGCACCGCCGAACAGGCCGATCTTTCCGCCTCGCACGAACGGGCAGAGCAGGTCAACGACCTTGATGCCGGTGGCGAGGATCTCGGTCTTGGGGTTCAGGTCGGAGAACTCCGGCGGCTCGCGATGGATGGGGCGACGCTGGGCGCCCTCCACGGCCGGCTTGTTGTCGATCGGCTCGCCGAGCAGGTTGAACACGCGCCCGAGGACGGGGGTGCCGACGGGGACCGTCACGGGCCCGCCCTGGTCGAAGACGGGCATGCCTCGCGACAGGCCGTCGGTGGAGCCGAGCGCGACGGCGCGGACCTGCCCGCCGCCGAGGTGCTGCTGCACCTCACCGACGAGGCGGTGCTTCTCGCCGCTGGATTCCCAGTTCATCTCGATGGCGCTGTAGATGTCCGGGAGGTCACCCTCCGGGAACTTCGCGTCGAAGGTGGAGCCGATGACCTGGGTGATGACGCCTTGGGTGCCCTGTGCCATGGTGATCCTCTGTTGGCGGAAAGGGAGTCAGAAACAGCCCCGACGCGGGTGCGCTGGGGAGGGTCGGAACAGTAGGAGCCCAAGAATTGGCGTGCCACCCGACGGGGGGAGTCTTGGGCGGCATCATGGCCTACAACCAGCCCGCCCGACCCGACCCGACCCCGGAGCCCCGCCATGCCGATCCTGCCCGCCTGCCTCTCCGTCGTCCTCGGCCTTGCCGCCGGGGGCGCCCCAGTCCCGCAATCAGTATCCAGAACGGTCCCGGGGGTGGGAATCGGGGTGGCCTGGGCCCAGCCGGGGGCGGATCTCGCCCTCGACCTGCCCGAGTCGCCCTTCCAGGCCATGGCCGAGCGGTTCTTCCGGGCCGCGGCGGCGGGCGACGAGGCCGTCCTCACCGAGTTCTACAACACTCACTTCTTGCCCGGCATGCGCGAGGGGCTCACGCTGGAGCAGCACCTGGGCTTCGCCCGCGACCTCGGACGCCTGATCCAGCACGCGGACTCGATTACGTTCGGGTCGAGCATGGCCTACACCGCCCTCTGCTACGACGAGGAGGGCGACCGCTGGATGAACGTCCAGCTCGTCTTCGAGAACCCGGGCGCCCCCAAGGTCGCGGGCATCGGGATCTGGCCCGGCGAGTCGCCGGAGGTGCTGGCGACCGGGGCCGCGTCCGACGACGCGGCGTTTGGCGAGCGTCTGCTGGCCTTCGCCTCAGAATTGGGCGAGTCCGACGAGTTCTCCGGGGCCCTGCTGGTGACCCGCAACGGGGAGGTGGTCTGCTCGGGCGCCTACGGCGAGGCCGACAAGCGCTGGGGCGTCCCCAACACGCTCGAGACCAAGTTCAACCTCGGCTCGGCCAACAAGTTCTTCACCGCGATCGCCATCTGCCAGCTCGCCGAGGCGGGCAAGCTCGGGTACGACCAGACCGTCGGCGACCTGCTGCCCGACTACCCCAACGAGGACGTCAAGAGACAGGTCACCGTGCACCACCTGCTCACGCACACCGGGGGCACGGGCTCGCACTTCTCCGACGAGTTCTTCGAGTCCTCGCGCCTCACCCACCGCACACTGCACGACTACATCCCGCTGATCGAGGGCAACGGCGTCGCGTACCGGCCCGGCTCCGAGATGGCCTACTCCAACGCGGGGTTCTTCATCCTGGGGCTGATCGTCGAGGCCGCGAGCGGGGAGAGCTATTACGACTACGTCCGCACCCACATCACCGGGCCGGCGGGCACCACCGGGACGGACTGCTACGACGTCGATATCCCCGTGCCGGGCGTCGCGGTCGGGTACATCCCCGCCGACGAGTACAACTCCATGTTCGACTGGGGCTCGACCGGGGACGACCTCCCGGACCTGCCCGACACGGCCCGGAACTGGCGCACCAACACCTTCCTGCACTCGATCAAGGGCGGCCCGGCCGGCGGCGGGTACTCCACCGTCGAGGACCTGGGACGCATCGCCCACGCCTACATGACCGGTTCGCTCGTCTCCCCCGACACACGCGACCTCATGACCACCGCCCACACCCCCTTCGGACGCTCCACCAGCACGTCCTACGGCTACGGCACCATCATCGAGACCCAGGACGACGGCCTCCGCTCCTACGGGCACGGCGGCGACTTCCCGGGCATCCAGACCCGCTGGACCATCGTGCCGGACTCGGAGGGTGAGGGGGGCTACTACTCGATCGCGGTGATGAGCAACTACGCGGGCGCCGCGGGGCGGATCTATGACCAGGCGTTGCGCCTGCTGCCGCGGAGGTGAGGGCTACTCGCCGCGGTCGAGCCGGTAGGTGATGTCCGGCTCGTTGAGTTTCCGGGCACCGACCGCGCCGTCGAGAAAGCCGAAGTGGGCGTTGTGCTCGCCGTGCCACCAGCCGATCGAGGTGCCGTCGGTGTACCCGTCCCGGTTCTGGTCGAAGACCTCGAGCTTGTTCTCGCTGAAGGTGTCCACGGCCGCGGTGATCTGCCCGTAGTCGCCGATCGTGACGAACAGGCTCGGGGAGACCTTGACGTCCTCCGGCCCGACGCCCGGCCCGTACTGGCGACCGAACCTGCCCGTGCTCGGGTCGCGACCCTTGAAGCTGTACAGCCCGAACCGGTTGACGCCGTAGCTGTTGCCGACCTGCCCGAAGTGGCTCTGGTCGCCCTCTCCCGAGCGGTTGCCGGTGGCGATGCCCTCGTAGTTGGCCTTGTTGCCCAGGTCGTAGCGGTATGCGCCGTCGTCGGTCGGGCAGCGGAAGTACTCCTCGAAGCCCTCCGAGATCTCGGGGATGCCGTAGTACCCATTCACCGGTCGCTGGGCGATCAGCGGGAAGATCGCCGTATCCGCCTTGGGGAGGATGGCGACACCGTTCTCGTCGCGCTCGTACCAGTGCACGCCGCCCCAGCCCCACATCACGTTGGCGAGGTAGAACTTGTTGGGCTTGGGCTCGTCCACCGACTTGGGAACTTCCCCCCACGGGAACATCTGGAAGTCGGCCGTATACAGCGCCCACGCCTGCCCGTGCGTCCGCAGGTTCGCCAGGCACTTCACGTTGCGGGCCGCGGATCGGGCCTTGCCGAGTGCCGGGACCAGGATCCCGATCAGCAGCGCGATGATGGCGATGACCACCAGCAATTCGATCAGCGTGAAGGCCCGTGTTGTCGTCTGTCTGCGCATGCCCCGTTCCACTCTGCCTTGTGCCCCCGGTCGATTCTCTGACTGTTCGATCCGCAACCCATCCCGGTTCGCGTCGTTGGGCCCGCCGGACACACGATCGTGGGGCCCGGGACCAGTATACGGGCCCGATTATCGTCCGGTTCGCACGATTTTGACAGGGTTTCCGGCCCGGACGCGCCGGTTTCGCCCTTCGGATCGGCCCCACGCCACGAAAACCCACCCACCGGCCCCGGTACGCGCGATAGAGTGACCCGATGAGCACCATGACCAGCAACGGAAAAACCGCCAAGGCCCACGAGAACGGGCAGAAGGGCTCCGAGCCCAGCCGGCTCGAGAATTTCGTGCTGGCGTACGTGCAGAAGCACCAGCCCATCACGCCGTACGCCGTGCGGATGATGATCGAGAAGAACCTCTCGACGACGTTCTCCAGCTCCGCGGGCTCGATCTACCCCCTGATGCGGCGCCTCGAGAAGCGCGGCCTGATGAAGTCCGTCGCCTCCGCCCGCGGCAAGCGCAAGCACGTGGAGTACTCCGTCACCCCCGCCGGCAAGAAGGCCGTGCAGGACTGGGTCCGCCCACCCTACGACGAGGGCGACCTGTGGCCCACCGACGGCCTGCGCGAGCGGTTCCACTACCTGAACCTGCTGAGCCGCGACGAACAGCGGGCCTGGATCGAATCGGCCCGGGCCGAGCTGGAGGCGGGGATGGAACGCCTGAAGACCCTGCCCGAGCCGCCGGAGGGGTTCGAGACCCACATCGCGCTGGTCCGCAGCAACGTGCGACGCATCAACAAGGCCCGCCTCGCGTGGCTGAAGGAGGTCGAGGACCACCTCGACCAGATCCGCGCAGGGGACTGACCCCACAATCTCCAGTGCCCCGGGTGCCACGGCTTGCCTCGCAAGCCGTGTGTCCACATGACCGAACACGGGTTGTGCTGCGCCCAACCCGTGGCACCCCTCCGCCATACCAGCCGCGTGCGTGAGCACGCGGGGAGGGGCTCAAACGTCCCCGCGCAAGCACCTCCCCGGTTGCTCACGCAACCGGCCCCGGGTGCCCCGAAGACGGCGCAGCCTTCTTCGGGCGATGGGGTCTGCGGGCACAATCGGAAAGCCGGTCCCGTCGCTCGCGCTCCGGGCTCGTTGAACCCGTTGCGGGTGCCCCGAGGATGGCGCAGCCATCGTCGGGCGTTCGGTCCAGCCACCCTCGATCGCCAGACCAGCCGCGTGCGTGAGCACGCGGGGAGGGGCTCAAACGTCCCCGCGCATGCACCTCCCCGGTTGCTCACGCAACCGGCTGGTCAGAACACGGGTTGTGCTGCGCCCAACCTGTGGCACCCCCTCCGCCATACCAGCCGCGTGCGTGAGCACGCGGGGAGGGGCTCAAACGTCCCCGCGCCAGCACCTCCCCGGTTGCTCACGCAACCGGCTGGTCAGAACACGGGTTGTGCTTCGCCCAACCCGTGGCACCCCCCGTCCTACCCCCTCCCCCCCACCCCCACTCCCCACCCCGCTACGATGCCCTTCCCACCCTGAATCCGCCTCTCCACCGGGGCACGCGAAGGACCCGACCCGATGAAGATCCACGAGTACCAGGCCCGCGAACTGCTCTCTTCCGCCGGCATCCCCGTTCCCGCGGGCGAGGTCATCACCGACGCCTCCAAGGCCGCCGACGCCTACACCAAGGTCACCTCCGATGCCGGCACCGGGGAGGGGGGGCTGGCCGTCGTCAAGGCCCAGGTCTTCGCCGGCGGGCGCGGCAAGGCGGGCTTCGTCAAGCTCTGCCGCAGCGCCGCGGAAGCCACCGAGGCCGCGGAGTTCATGCTCGGCAACAAGATGGTCTCGGTCCAGACCGGGCCGGAGGGGCTGGACGTCGGCAAGCTGCTCGTCGCCGCGGGCGTGGACATCGCCCACGAGTACTACCTCGCCATCACGACCGACCGCAACACGCGCCAGCACGTGCTGATCGCGTCGGCCGAGGGCGGCGTGGAGATCGAGCAGGTCGCCGAGAGCAACCCGGACGCGATCATCAAGGTCCCGCTGCACCCGCTGCTGGGCATCCAGCCGCACCAGGCGAGTCGCGTGGCGTTCCAGCTGGGCTTCACCGGCAAGGCCGTGCGTCAGGCCGCGGGCATCATCGCGAAGCTGGCGAGGCTGTACGTCGAGAAGGACTGCACGCTGGCCGAGATCAACCCGCTGATCCTGACCCCCCCCACCGACGCCCACCCGGACGGCGAGGTCATCGCCATCGACGCCAAGTTCCAGTTCGACGACAACGCCCTCTTCCGCCACAAGGCCATCACCGCCCTCCGCGACACCGCCGAGGACAACCCCGCCGAGGTCCGCGCCGAAGAGCACGGCCTGTCCTACATCGCCCTCGACGGCAACATCGGCTGCCTCGTCAACGGCGCCGGACTCGCCATGGCCACCATGGACACCATCAAACTCCACGGCGGCGACCCCGCCAACTTCCTCGACGTCGGCGGATCCGCCAGCGAGGAGGCCGTGACCGAGGCCTTCCGCATCATCCTCTCCGACGACGCCGTGCGCGGCATCATGGTCAACATCTTCGGCGGCATCATGGACTGCGCCGTGATCGCCCGCGGCGTCGCGAACGCCGCGCGTGAGATCGGCTTCGAGGTCCCGCTGGTCGTCCGCCTCGAGGGCACCAACGTGGAAGCCGGGCGACGCATCCTGGAGGAGGCCTCCAGCGACCTGCCGACCCTGCAGGCCGCCACAGATTTGGGTGACGCGGCGAAGAAGGTTGTGGAGGCGGTGCAGGGGGCGACGGTTTGATACAATATGCGAATGACCACACTGCCTACCAAGGATAAGCTCACCAAACTTCGATTGTTGATCACCGAGAACCTCCGGATACAAAAATACTCCGGCGACGATGTTCCCTACATCGACGCCACGAACTCCGAGGTTCTTATCCGAGCCAAGCAGAATCACGCGATATTTGGGCGCCGCGGCTGCGGCAAGACACTCCTACTAGCAACTTCATCTCGCGGCCTAGGAGAGGACACTAGGGTAGTATACCTTAATTGCGAAGATTTTAAAGAGCATTCATTTCCTAATGTTCTCATTGAAATTCTTGACTCCGTAATGCGAGAACTCGAATCAAAGAGGCGAGCTTGGTTTGGGAAAAAGTCCCGCGCCAAAGAAATTATTGCACAAATCCGAAACCGCCTCGAAGGCCTTCGGGTGTCTGAGGACGAAATCAAGCAAGCGGTTAAGACCGTTAACACTTCGGCTTCCTCTGAGGACGAAGGCGCAGATGGAAGCATCTCGCTCGCCAAAGGGCCGCTCAAGTTTGGAATTTCAAGCACAGGAAAAACATCTGATCACCGCTCGCATACAACACAAAGCGAGTTTGTCTCCTTCAAAGCCAAAATCACAGATCTCAATCACTACTTGCCCGAAATTAAAAAACTCCTTGAAGAATTCTTCGAGCTCTCGGGACATGTCAAAGTTGTCTTCTTGCAAATCGATGACTATTACCATCTAAAACGAGCCGACCAACCTCGTGTAATTGATTACATCCACAGGCTTTGTAAAGGCTTACCGATGTACTTTAAACTTGCAACGCTTCGGCACTCCAGTACGCTGTACGCCGAGCGCGAAGGACAGCCCATTGGAGCGCAAGAACGGCACGATTACCAGCCCATCAATGTGGATTTTACTTTTGAAGATTTTCGTAAAACAGAAAAGCAAGTAGAAAGAATATTTCTTGAGTTTGGCAGACTCGCGGGTATCGAACCTCAGCAAATGAAAAACCTGTTTAAGGGCGAAGGGTTTAGGCGGCTTGTTCTTGCCGGCGGCGGTGTCCCGCGGGATTGCTTATCGCTGTTTCTGGAAGTTCTGGACGAAGTGCAAGATGGCGACGGCCGAATAGGCAAGGACGATGTTCGCATACTCAGCCTGTCTACATTCGAACGACGCATTGAGGATCTGAAAAAAGATTCGCAGTCGGACGAACAAGACGCCTTGCTTAAGGGCATTCACGCAATCCGCAGTTTCTGCTTAGGCAATAAAAACAATGTTTTTTGCGTAGAAGAAGCCGCGATTCGAGAATCCCCCCAAATCCGAACATTGATATACAAATTACTTGACTACCGTATTATTCATGCTGTTGCAACTGCAATTACGCACAAAACACACCAAGGGACCTACAGGGCATTTGCTATTGATATTGGCTGCTACGCATATCTACGGAAGCACGCTGGCAAGATGTCCGAAACAGATTTCTCAGATCCGAAAAGCAAGGACAGAATTCGATCTGCGCCAGTCCTTGCGCCAACTACACTCCAGACGTTGTTTGATAATGCACCGGTAGACGTTGAAAAGGAACTACTGGACACAGACGCCGGCTAGACAATTAATGCAAGTGGCATAGCTGGGTGCCCGGATGGCGGCAAAGTCTTTAACGGGTCTTGTCAACGAATGCGAATAAGGCTCTGCCGTTTCACGTCATCTGTTCCTATTACTTCACCAGTACCAGCCCCAAACTCACTGCATGCCCCCATGCCGGGTGCCTCGATGATGGCGCAGCCTTCATCGGGTCTTGCCCAAGAGCGTAGAGCAGGCTGCTCCGTCTCCACGGCACCCGTTCCTACGATTCTCCCACACCAACTCCCCCACCCTCCCCGAAGGACCCACCCCATGCCCACCAAGGCCTACGCCTCCCAGTCCGAACGCGACACCCCCGCCCCGTGGTCGTACGAGGCGCGTGAGCCCAGGCCCGACGACGTCAGCATCGACATCCTGTACTGCGGCGTCTGCCACACCGACATCCACTTCGTGGACAACGACTGGGGCATGACCGTCTACCCCGTCGTGCCCGGGCACGAGATCATCGGGCGGGTCAGCGCGGTCGGCCCGGACGTGACGGAGTACCGGGCGGGCGACCTGGTCGGCGTGGGGTGCCTGGTGGACTCCTGCCGCGCGTGCGAGGCCTGCGGGCGCGGGCTGGAGCAGTACTGCGGTTCGGGCGTCTTCACCTACAACGGGGTGGACAAGCACGACGGCACGCCGACCTACGGCGGCTACTCCGAGAAGATGATCGTCTCCGAACGCTTCGTGGTGCGGGTGCCGGAGAAGCTGGACCCGGCCGCGGCCGCCCCGCTGCTGTGCGCCGGCATCACGACGTACTCGCCCCTGCGCCACGTGGGCGTGAAAACCGGCGACAAAGTCGGTGTCGTCGGCATGGGCGGGCTGGGGCACATGGGCATCAAGTTCGCCAAGGCGATGGGGGCCGAGGTGACGCTGTTCACACGGTCGGAGTCCAAGGTCGAAGAGGGCAAGCGGAACGGGGCCGACCGCGTGGTCATCAGCACCGACGAGGCCCAGATGCAGGCCGCGGCGGGGAGCCTGGACTACATCCTGGACACCGTGCCGGTGGAGCACGATTTCAACCCGTACGTGAACTGCCTGGGGCTGGACGGCACGTACATCGTGGTCGGCCAGCTCACCCCGGTGAACCCGGCGCTGGAGCTCGGCCCGCTGATCTTCGGCCGCCGGGCGATCATGGGCTCCCTCATCGGCGGCCTGCCCGAGACGCAGGCGATGCTCGACTTCTGCGCCGAGCACGACATCGCCTGCGACGTCGAGATGATCCGGATGCAGGACATCGGCAGCGCGTACGAGCGCATGAAGAAGTCGGACGTGCGGTACCGGTTCGTGATCGACATGGCGTCGATGCAGGACTGAGACCGTACTTCTGGAGGGGTGCCACGGCTTGCCTCGCAAGCCGTGTGTTGACAGGACCGAACACGGGTTGTGCTGCGCCCAACCCGTGGCACCCCAAGCGCCAGACCAGCCGCGTGCGTGAGCACGCGGGGAGGGGCTCAAACGTTCCCGCGCATGCACCTCCCCGGTTGCTCACGCAACCGGCTGGTCAGAGCACGGGTTGTGCTGCGCCCAACCCGTGGCACCCCCACTTCTTGGCTGCCCCGGGTGCCACGGCTTGCTTGCAAGCCGTGTGTTGACAGGACCGAACACGGGTTGTGCTCCGCCCAACCCGTGGCACCCCACCGACATACCAGCCGCGTGCGTGAGCACGCGGGGAGGGGCTCAAACGTCCCCGCGCAAGCACCTCCCCGGTTGCTCACGCAACCGGCTGGTCAAGACACGGGTTGTGCTTCGCCCAACCCGTGGCACCCCCCACCCCCACCCCCACCCCTACTTGATCTCCAGGTGTGTCCCCACGATCCGCGACAGGGGGTACAGCAGCAGGAAGGCCGCGGCGTTGAGCACGAAGACCACCAGCGCGATCGGCACCACCATCTTCAGGAACGCTTCCTCCTCGCCCAGGCCCAGGTCCACGGCGAGTGCCTCCAGCTCGGGCCGATACGACACCACCAGCAGCCCAGTCAACGCGTCGAGCAGGAAGATCCCGACCGCCATCAGTTCCACCATGGCTTTGAGGACGGTCTCGATCAGCGTGCGGGCCGCGGAGTAGACCACCATCGCCGCGAACAGGACGACGCAGGTCAGCCCGACACGCTCCCAGAAGCCCGGGTCGCCCTCGAGCGGCATCCGCTGCACGAGGTACAGCAGCCCGAGCACGCCGCTCGCCAGCGCGATCGGGAAGACGGGCGAGGTGCTCGGCGCAGCCGCCTCGGCGGACGACGCCCCACGCGACGCCCCACGCGACGACCCGGAGGACGCTCGGCCCGAGGTGTCCGAAGCGGTTTCTGGCTTCTCGGTCGGCTCGCTCATGGCTGCTCCTCGTGCGGGCGGTGGGATCGGCTGACCCGAGTCTAAGGAACTGCACACGGCCTGACGAGCACCCCAATCCGCAAACACGGTTGCGAGCAAACGCCTTGTCGGTCGGCCCCGAACACGCACCCGGTCCCCGCGAGGCCATCACGAACGAGCCGAACACGCGCCGCGTGAGGACTCTCACCGCCTCCGGCGCACCGCCGCCAGCCCACCCAGCGCCAGCAGCGCGACCCCGCTCGGCGCGGGCAACACGCTCAGCGTGATGTCGAACTCACCGGTCAGGCCGGACCCGTCGTGCTCGAAGAGCCACGGCTCCCAGGCGTTGAGTGCGATCCAACTGAACGCGTACGTCTCAACGTTGGAGCCGAGCGGGTTTTTCCGGCTGGACTGCACCGGCCCGAACTCCTGCCGGAAGACGTTGGTCTCGACGTCCACCTGCGCGATCTCCATCTGCACTTTCTGGCGCGTCAGCTGCGCGTCGATGTAGTCGCCGCCGGTCGCGATGTCGTGCGTGCCGCCGGTCGCCAGCGGGTTGAAGTTCACGGTGTCACCGATCTCGCCGAAGTTGCCGGTGTCGTCCAGCGAGGGGTGCGAGACCGGGTTGGTGTCGATGAACAGCGGGTTGACCGACTCGACGTGGCTCGCGGTGAACAGCGGGTTGTCGCTGAGCCGGTACAGCCCGAGGAAGTCGGCGAGGAACGCCTCGTACTCGCCCGCGCTCGGGGCCGCGGTCATGCGGAACTGCCCGCCGCCCATGTCCTCGAACTGGGTGCGGAAGGTGACCTGCGACTGGGCCGCGGCGTGTCCGGCGAACGCGCAGGCGAGCGCGAGAGTGGCGTGCTGGTACATGAGATCTCTCCTTCTCGGTGGGCGTTCGGCGCATGCGTCCACGCGCGGACCCGACGCACAGAAGCACCGGGCATGATTGCAGCCTACCGGAAGACGACGCCGCGTCCAAGGCTCATGGCCCAGGGACAGGGTCATCCGCCCACGAACAGCCCCACGAACGCCGCGATGTCGCCGTTGTCCACCACGCCGTCGGCCAGCACGTCCGCGTCGGGGTGGCCGACGAGGAAGGCCGCGACGAAGGCCCCGATATCCCCGTTGTCGAGCACGCCGTCGCGGTTGAGATCGGCCCGGGTCTGTCGCAGGCCGGCGATGAGGTCGAGCAGGTCGGGGTAGCCGGCCTTGGGGGTGGCGTCCTCCCAGGCGAGGCCGAGCGTGCCGAGGAACTCGCGGAAGCGCGGGTCGCTCAGGCCGTAGAGCTGCTCGAACCGGTCGAGCGTGGGCCCGGACCAGTCGGCCAGGTGCAGCACGCTGACGAACCGGATCTGCGGGCGGGCGAGCACGCCCGATTTCAGCTCGCGCAGGAACGAGGCCTGTGCGCTTTCCGAACTGCCGTTGCCGGGCCCGCCGCCGGGTCCGGCGCCCGGCGTGCCGGCGGGGGCGTCGCGCCACCCGCTCGGGTAGCCCACCTCCTGCAGCAGCACGGGCTTCTCACCGGCGAGAGCGAGGTACGCGTCGAGGTGCTCGCCCACCAGCGAGGGGTCGAGCACGCCGAAGCCGGGCGTCGGGTAGTACGTGAACGAGGCCCAGTCGCACTGGGGCAGCACGCGGGCCGCGACGCCCGCGCTCTGGGGTCGCTCCAGCACCTCGAACGTCAGGTTCGCCCCGACCGCGAGCGGGGGCTCGCCCGGGGGCGCCAGCGCGTGGACGCGGTCGCGTGCGGCGCTGACGAACCCGGCGAAGGCCTGGGCCTCGGCGGGCGAACGGCTCAGCAGGATGTCCACCTCGTTGCCCACGCTCAGGTAGAACCCGCCCGTGTCGTGCAGGGCCGGGGCGACGCCGTCGAGCAGCGCCCCGAAGCGGTCGAGCACCTCGGGCGAGTTCCATGTCAGGTCCGGGCGCAGGCGGCTCGGGTCGTTGGGGTCCTTGAGGTCGGCCGGGACGTCGAGCAGGTTGGTGTTGGCGGTCATGATGACGAGGTACGGCGTGAACCGGGCCGCGACGACGATGTCGAGCAGCGTGGTGAGCGTCGTCAGGTCGATCTGCCCGGGCGTCGGCTCGAGGGTGGTCCAGGGGATCGCGAGCTGGTAGGTGTCCGCCCCGCCCGCGACCGCCTGCTCCCATAACGGGCCCGCGGCGGGGCCCGAGACGGGGTCGGAGGCGGAGTAGATCACGCCCACGCGTGTGCCGGGCGCGAGCTGCGAGCCGGGCTCGAGCGTCTGAGCCTCGGCCGAGGAGGCGAGCAGCGTCAACAGGATTCGAGCGAGTGTGTGCATGGAGTCTCATTCGGGAGCGGTCTTGCCCGATTGCGCGCAGGCACACGAAGTGTGCGCACAGATGTGGCCACTGCCAGCAGGGACTCGAGAATGAGAGCCGCTCAGTCCTGCCAGAGCCCGTGATCGATGCCGCCCAGCAGGTAGATCGCGAAGGTCCCCTGCCCGGGAATCTCCATCGGCGGGATCGCGATCTCCGCCCCGGCGACTTCGGCGGCCTCGATCGCCGCCTCGATGTCGTCGGTCAGGATGTACGGGCGGACGACCGGCTCCTCGGTGGCGCGCATCGGTGCCCGCACGCCGATCATGCCGCCGTCGGCGAGCGCTGCGGTGCGGGCGTTGCCGAGTTCGGGGATGGGGTCGCCGAACTCGATGCCGTGGGCTGCGCCAAGGGCGGCGCAGGTCTCGTCGAGGTCCGGGGTGACGATCTCGAGGTAGCGGACCTGCATCGGGGCCGCCTGTGCGCGCACCTGGCCATCTGTGCGCACAACCGAGGCACCCAGCACCCCCACCAGTCCGACGAGCGAGAGGGCGCAGACGATTCGAGCGAGCGTGGGGCTGTGCATGGGGGTCTCCTTTGCCTCAGCGTACCGGACATGGACGGAGACGTGGAGAAGGCTGCGCCGCCAGCACGCCACCCTTTGAACATCGCTCTGTACCAGCCGCGTGCGTGAGCACGCGACTGGTGTACGGGTGCCCCGAAGACGGCGCAGCCTTCTTCGGGTGTTGGGGTCTGCGGGCCCAATCGGAAAGCCCGGTCCCGTCGCTCGCGCTCCGGGCTCGTTCAACCCACTTCGGGTGCCCCGAGGATGGCGCAGCCATCGTCGGGCGTTCGGTCCAGCGATTCCCGACCTTGGCTTCGCCAAGCTCGGGGCAACCCCGATCGCCAGACCAGCCGCGTGCGTGAGCACGCGGGGAGGGCTCAAAAGTCCCCGCACCAGCACCTCCCCGGTTGCTTACGCAACCGGCCACGGGTGCCCCGAAGACGGCGCAGCCTTCTTCGGGTGTTCGGCTCTGCACACTCAACTCGGAAAGCCCGGTCCCGTCGCTCGCGCTCCGGGCTCGTTGAACCTGTTGCGGGCGCCAGACCAGCCGCGTGCGTGAGCACGCGGGGAGGGGCTCAAAAGTCCCCGCGCCAGCACCTCCCCGGTTGCTCACGCAACCGGCTGGTCCGAACACGGGTTGTGCTGCGCCCAACCCGTGGCACCCCACTCGAGCCTCAGACCATGGGCTCGGCGTGCTGCTGGAGGGCATCGAAGTCGCAGAACTCGAGGGCCGCCTGGTGGGTGGCCTCGAGCACGACCCGGGGGGCCATGCCGGCCTCGTAGGCCTGCTGCCAGCGCGGGGCGCACAGGCACCAGCGGTCGCCGGGTTGCAGGCCGGGGAAGGCGTGCTCGGGGCGCGGCGTGGACAGGTCGTTGCCGACCGCCTTGGAGAATTCGAGGAATTCCGCGGTCATGATCGCGCAGACGCAGTGGACGCCGGTGTCGCCCGGGCCGGTCTCGCAACTGCCCGAGCGTGTCCAGCCCGTGAGCGGGTCCACGGAGCACGGCGCGAGGTCGGTGCCGAGCACGTTCTTGCCCTTGGCGGATCGCTGCTGGCTCATGGCAAAGGATACGTTCGCGCCGGGGTTACCGATCCTCGGAATGGTGAACGAATCGGAGGCCGCTCCAGGTGTCGTCGATGGCGCAGGTCTTGTTGTCCTCGAGGCCCAGCGCCAGGCCGATCTCGCGGACCTCGGCGTCGGAAAGGTCCGTCTCGACGCCCGAGCTCTTCTTGGGCCAGCCGAGCCAGAGCATGCCGTCGGGCGTGAGCCGGTCGCGGCCGCGTGTGGCGCGTTTGGTGAGGTCCGAGGACTGCTCGCTGAGGATGATGATGACGTCGAAGGGCTTGACGCCCCGGAGGTCGGTCCTGAGGACGAGGGTGGACAGGAGCATGGAGTCGTCGGCGAGCTCGGGCCCGATGACGTCCCCGGCGGGTCCGAGGAGGGCGACGCGATGCTTGGGCTTGACGCCGAGCTTGGTGGCGAGCGGGGTGCCCGAGAATCCGGCCATGCGGTCCTTTCCGCCCCGGAACAGATGAACGGGGCCGGGATCAGCGTATCGGGTTCTGACCCGGTATTCTGGCCCCATCCAAACTACCCCACTCGAAAGGAACCCCCGATGCCCCCAGGCGGCGAGAACGAAATCAGCATGGTCCTGCTCGTCATCCTGGCGATTCTGCTCCCGCCGCTGGCGGTCGGGCTGAAAAAAGGCATCGGCGGCGCCTTCGTGCTCGCGCTGATCCTTTGGTTGCTCTTCTATGTGCCGGGCCTGATTTACGCCCTGTATGTGGTCTTCAAGGGGTAAGGGGACGCGCCCACATCAATTGGGCATACCGCCCCACCTAATCGAGGCGGTTTGTTCGGGTCAAAATCTCCGAATCGTGCCAAGTTCGCGTTTGATCGCGTGATTTTGTAGCATTTTCGACGCTTTTGGAGTTTTTTGTCGATCTCGGCGTTCGGGTTCATAGGGTCTCTCCAGACCCATGCCGGCGTGCTGGAACGGAATGGCTGCGCCGGCGAACGACTCCCCGCAAAGGAGCGACCCATGCTGACCGTGACCGACGACGCCAAGACCCATCTCGCCGAGATCATCGACAAGAGCAACCTGCCCGAGGAGGCCTCGATCCGGCTGGTCGCCGGGGACCAGGGCATCGGGCTGGCACCCGACAAGCCCAAGGACACCGACCACGCCTTCGAGCACGAGGGCAGGACCGTGCTGGTCGTCGCGCCCGAACTCCAGACCCAACTCGACGACAAGACCCTCTCCATCCAGGAGACCGAGCAGGGCAAACAACTCAGCATCGCCTAACCCCCCACCCCCCCCTTCCCCCCCACTCCGCCCGCTCTCACTGCTCTCTTCTCTTCTCCTCTTCGTTTGGGGCGCGTTGAATTGCGAGTGAACACCGGACAAGGGCCCCGCTTAGGCGGGGCTCTTTTTCGTGGTGGCGCGGGCGTGGGCGTCCCGCTACGCTGGCCGCATGATGCGATTGGCGATGTGTGTGCTGGTGGGATTCGCAACGGCGCTGCTGACGGGCTGCTCGGGCCAGACGCGGACTGACGCCGAGGGCTGGCGCCCGCTGTTCAACGGTCGCGACCTCTCCGGTTGGTGGGGCGAGGGCACGACCAATCCGGCGACATATCTGTCGCTGGACGAGGACGCGATGCGAGCACGCCGAGCGCGGAGCCTGGACGACATCCACGCCCACTGGAGCGTGGCCAGGGACCCGGGCACGGGCGAGCCGATGCTGGTGAACGACGGCGAGGGCCTGTACCTGACCACGGAGAGATTCTTCGGGGACTTCGAGCTGGTGCTCGAGTACCGGACGGTGGCGGGGGCGGATTCGGGGGTGTATCTGCGGGGCCTGCCGCAGGTGCAGATCTGGGACACCACCGAGGCGGGCGGGAAATGGGGGATCGGTGCGGACAGGGGCTCGGGCGGGCTGTGGAACAACTCGCCGGGTGCGCCGGGCAAGGACCCGCTGGTGCACGCGGACCGACCCTTCGGCGAATGGAACCACCTGCGGGTGACGATGCGGGGCAACCGGGTCTCGGTCTGGCTGAACCGCGAGCTGGTCGTGGACGACGCGCCGATGGAGAACTACTTCGATCGCGGGGGCCCGCTGCCGGCAAAGGGGCCGATCCAGCTCCAGACACACGGCGGGGAGATCGCCTGGAAGAACATCCTGATTCGGGAGCTCTGACCTGCACGGCCGGGTGCCCGCCCCCGCCCCCCCCGCCCCCCCCGCCCCCCCACCGCCCCCCCACCGGGGCGGTACTTCTCGGTCCTGGATTCAGGATCCTGGCGTCCGTTCGGTGTTTGAGGCGGCTCCGGACGCCCGGAGACCCACCTGGTGCGGTCTGTACGGGCTCCGGGGCCTGTACAACCCCGGAAACGGGCCATACAAACCGAAAAAACCTCGACATTTCGGCCTTGTGGATTACTGTTATGGCTGTAACTCGATGCCCCGGACGGCGTGTGCCGGGGCAGGACCGCGATGACATCGCGAATCGGTATACGAGAGAGGGATCGTCGAATGAATCTCCCAGTCTTCGGGATGCTTGCGTGCGGTGTGGTCGCCTCGGCGGCTTCGGTCGCCAGCGCGAACGGCACCCCGATCAAGGTGATCGTGTTCTCCGGCCAGTCGAACATGACCGGTGAGTTCGGCATGGACGAGCTCGACTTCATGGGGCACGACCTCTCTCTGCCTCAGAACGACATCCTGTCGGACTACTGGCTCTCGGGCACGACGCAGAACAGTTGGAACCCGCTCGACCCGCACACCGAGGTGACGAACACCTCGTACGGATCCGAACTGGCGTTCATGCGCCTGGTGCAGGACGGCGACCCCTCGAACCAGTACGCCTCGCTGAAGCTCTCCCGGGGCGGGGCCAATTTGGCCGACCGTTTCGCCCCGCACAACAACGACATCTACCCGCTGATCCGCGACTACGCGATCGACGCCCTCGACCGGCTGACGCAGCTGGGGTACGAGCCCGAGGTGGCCGGCTTCGTGTGGATACACGGGCACAGCGACCTGTTCGTGCAGTCGCACTCCGAGGACTACGACATCAACCTCGACGAGCTGGTGGACCAGTTCCGGATCGACGTGAACGCGCCGGATATGTTCGTGATGGTCAGCCAGACGCATGTCAACCAGAACAACAGTAGCTCGCTGGTGCCGGTGCAGCGCCAGAGCAAGATCGACTACCTGTCGCTCGAACCCAACGCGGTGCTGATCGACGTGGACGACCTGGTGTACCGCGATTTCTTCGTGCACTTCGACGGCACCAGCCGCCACATCATCGGGCAGCGGATGGCCGACGCCTACCTGGCGACGCTGCCCCCGCCGTGCGACGCCGATCTCAACGGCGACGGGCTGCTCGACAACGGTGACCTGATCGCCTTCGTCGGGCTGTTCCTCGCGGGCGATCCCGCGGCGGACGCCAACGGGGACGGGTTCATCGACAACGGCGACATCACGTCGTTCGTCGCGTCCTACCTGGCTGGCTGCTGAGCGGAGCTGGGACCGTTGCGATTCACGCGGCCGGGTGACGCTCGTCCTGCGTGACCCCGTCACCATCCGGCCCGGAGGCTGATGGCGAACCGGCTTTGTCGGGCGCGGGCACCTTGCCGAGATCGCTGGCGCCGGCGGGGTTCGGCTTGCTCTCAGCCGAGCCCGCATCGGTTGTCGCGGGCGGCTTCTTGCGCTTCAACGCCTCGGCGGGGATCATCGGGATCATCACGTTCGCGGGGCGGTTGTGCGGGTCCACGGGCCCGCCGGAGGCGCGGGTGGTTTCGGTCGCACGGCACCGCGCGTCGTGCGGCGAGGCAACAGGTGCCGGCGCCTGCGGGGACTTGGACCGGGTCATGAACTCGCCGCCGGCCGAGCCGACACGCTCGCGCACCAGGTCGAGCAGTCGGGGCCCGACCTCTTCCGGGTTCACGAAGCGGCAGCCCGTCTCGTGCTTGAACAGACCGATCGACCGCACGCGCACGACCTCGACCTCGGCGACCATGCGTGAGGTGCTCGAGCTGAGTTCGACCATGTAGGCCTTGCCGACCTTGCCCCACTTCGACCCGCGCACCGCGAGCCCGGTCGCCGAAATATCGACCAGCTTCCCGCGGTCGCACCGCATGCCGGCGGGGTTGAAGCGCGGCCTGGCGCGTGCCTGGTCGGCCGCGACCGAGAGGTGATTGATCCGATCTACACTGGCGTTGTACGACATCACACCGATCATCGGTTCCGGCCTGCCCGGATCACAGCCGGCACAGACCGTCGCTCATTCACGCCACGCTGACGGTGCCGGTTGCGGGGGCTGGGAAAGGCCCCGGGCACGGTTCTCGGACGCGTGCGCTCGCCGGGCCGGTCGCGCGTGCTAGCCTCTGTCTCGATGAGCGAGCACCTCCCGATCATGCCCGGCCCGCCCGACGGGGAGCCCGACATCCGGCTGCCGGACCGTCCGATCTACACCCCGCCCGGGGGGCCGCCCCGGACAGACCGGATCCCCGACGAGGTGTACCGGGCGATGGGGGAGTCCAACGTGATGGCCCTGGCCGAGGCGTTCTACCGGCGCCTGGGCGAGTCCGAGGCGTCGGGCCTGTTCCCGGAGGGCGAGGCACTCGTCCAGGCCTCGGCCAAGACCGGGGCGATGTTCGCCTTTCTCTTCGGCGGGCCCCATCTCTACCAGCAGCGGTACGGCGCGCCCCGCATGCGGATGCGCCACCTGCCGTTCAAGGTCGGCCCCAAGGCCCGGTCGGTCTGGCTGCGCTGCCTGCGTGAGACGCTGGCAGAGGCCCCGGAGCGGTACGCCATGCCGGGCGAGCACGTCGAGACGGTGTACGCCTTCTTCGTCTCGTTCAGCGCGTGGATGGTGAACTCCGAGACCGACGACTTCTGAGCGGATGCCCGCGTCGTGTGGTACGTTGTCAACGGCGCCGATCGGCGTCGATGGAGACCGCACGCCATGATCAGCACCGCTCGCAAGACGACCCGCCCCACCCTCCTGCTCGTCGCGACGCTCTCGTGCGCGGCGCTGCTGTGCGCGGGCTGCCGGACCGCCCCAGGCACCGACTCGCGCCGAGCGACGTCGTCGGGGCTCGACCAGACCCCGGCGATCGCCGTGGTGGTGAACCAGTGGCACGAGGCCGCGGCCCGGTCCGATTTCGAGGGCTACTTCGGTCGCATGACCGACGACGCGGTCTTCCTGGGCACCGACGCGACGGAGCGGTGGACCCGGGGCGAGTTCGAGGAGTTCGCCCGCCCGTACTTCTCCGCGGGTCGGGGCTGGCGGTACGAGCCGCTCGAACGGAAGATCATGATCGCCCCGGACGGCACGACCGCGTGGTTCGACGAGCGCCTTGAGAACGCCGGGCTGGGCGAGTGCCGCGGGACGGGCGTGATGGAGCGTGGGGCCGACGGGTCGTGGCGGATCGCCCACTACTCGCTGACCATCCCGATCCCGAACGCGATCGCGCGCGACGTGGCCCAGCGGATCCGGTCGCTCACGCCCGGTGAGGGCGAGCCCGAGCAGGCCGCGGCGGAGGACGGCGGGGAGCCGTAAACGGGTCGGGGATTGCTGACGGGCGGGCGGACGGGGCGCATCCGGGGTGGTCGGGCCTTATCCCGCGTTCCTGCGGGACCCGTGCTCTTGGCTTTGCGCCCGGAGCTGAACTCGTGATTAGGAGCCCGGCATGACGAGATCCCCATCCACGTGGCACCCACGCGGGGCCGCGACAGGCGACGTGAAGCTCTGGATCGCTGGGGGGTTCGCCGCGGTCGGTGTCGGGGCGGCGGTGTGGAGCGCCCTGCCCGCGCCCCGCCCGGAGCGAGACTCGGGGCGACGGGAGCTGGTCGAGACCGCGACCCCGACCGACGAGCGGGGCAACGTGGTGGAGGGCAACTACCGGCGGGCGCGGTCCGACGCCGAGCGGGCCGCGGTGCTGAACGAACTCGCCGACACGACAAGCACGATCGGCGCGAGCCTGCCCGCGGACGCCCTGGCCGGTGCACCCGAGGGTCTGGGCGACTCCGCCCGGGCGGTGCTGAGCATGATGATGGACCCGAGCGAGGAGGCCATCGAGGCCATGTTCGTGTCGATGGGCGGCACGATCGAGCCCCCCGAGGAGGGGGAGGATGCCTCGCCTGAGCGGTACTCGATGCTCGTGCGGTTCATCCAGAGCCAGTTCGACCGGGGCGAACTCGACCTCGACCGGCTCGTGGTGCGCCCCAAGCCCGACGACGACATGGGGCCGGGCGACGGCGGCCCGCGCCGCGTGGCCCGCAACCCCGAGCAACGCGAGCGACAGATGGAGCAGGCCGCCGGGGACGGGCCGGGCGACAACCGGCGCGTCTCGGCGATCCGCATCATGGGCCCGTACGAGGGCATCGACGCCATCGCCGAGAGGCAGCGTCCGATCGAGGTGCGGGTCCCCTACCGCCCACGCGGCGAGGAGATCGAGCGCATCCTGGCGATGGACCTGCTCTACAACCCGGGCGCACGCACGTGGCAGATGGTCGAGATGCGGTTTGAGCAGGTGCTCGAGGAGGCCGGCGGATGACACACCTCCAGGACAGGAACACAACGGTCCGGATCGGCGATCGGGGTTTCACGCTCATCGAGTTGCTGGTGGTCATCGGGATCATCGGGGTGCTGATCGCGATCGCGTTGCCGGCGCTGCGCGGCGCGAACCAGGCCGCGAAGCGGACCAAGGCGCTGGCCAACGTGCGCTCGACCGGTCAGCAGTTCGAGGACTTCGCGGCCCGCGAGGGGCACTACCCCTTCCAGGCGCCGGGCACCAGGCCGGCCGGCATGCCGGACGACCGCGCGATGCCGGGCGACCTGTTCCTGGTGCGCTGGTGGCCGGGCACGGCGGTGATCGCGACGACCAACCACTTCGAGCACGAGGCCTTCTGGCCGTCGGTGCTCGTGCCCGAGATCGACGACTGGCCCCAGTACTACGAGACGTGGATCTCACCCGGCATGCCGACCGAGCTGCCCGATCAGGACGAGATGTTCGGCAACGACGGGGAGGAGTTCGACGCCCGCAGCCTGATCTCGGTGCGGTACTCCAACAGCTTCGTCGCCCGGCCCGAGACCTGGAACGCGCAGGAGCAGGGCACGATCGACCGGCTGCAGTCGCTGCGTCCGACGCGCCCGCACGAGGTCGCGTTCCCGTCCGACAAGGTGATGCTGTGGGACGGGCACCTGGCCTACCTGACCAGCCCGTGGCCCGAGGAGCGTGAGGGGCACCTGGACGCCGAGACGCCGATGTACTTCGCCGACGGGCACGGCGCCAGCCACAACCCGCTCGAGGCGAGCGAGCCGATCGACAACCCGCTGAACGACGACTGGAACGAGAAGCGACTGAGCGACACGCTCGACGGCATCCACGGGCGGGATTACTGAGCGGGGTTTACGAGCCCCTCACGTGAGTGAGGGGACCCGGGAACCGTCCCATTGCCGGCCGATTCGGGTCCCCCGACTCACGTCGGGGGCTCGTCAGAGCCTTGACCCGTCCGGGTTGATCACGCCCCGCCGGATCAGCGAGCGCGCCAGCAGCATGTAGACAAAGGTACCGAGCAGGGTCAGCCCGAGGCAGAGGGCGAAGACCCATTCGCCGGCGCCCGGCGATGCGAACTCGAGCGCCTCGTACAGGGCCACGCCGGTGAGCCAGCAGATCAGCCCGCGCAGGCCGGTGAGCGTGACGTGGACGCCCATGTAGCGTGTCGTCTGCTCGCGTGGTGCGAAGTCGAGGTGGGCGAGCGTCCAGCCGAGTGCGCCGCCCCCGAACCCGACGCCGCGTACCAGCGCGAACACGATCAGCATGGCGTACGACTCGGTCATCACCGCCGCGAGCAAGAGCGCGATCGACAGCACGAAGACCCAGGAATGGATTGCGCGGTAACTCGCGGCATGCTTCGCGTCCAGCAGCCTCGACCAGAACGGGATCGCGATCGGCATCATCGCCAGCGACAGGATCGTCGAGATCAGCAGCCCCCCGAGGTACCCCACGCCGAACCGCTCACGCAGCACGATCGGCAGCAGAGCCACGGCCATGATGTTGCCCATGCCCAGCAGCATCTGAGCGGTCATGTAGACGTCGAAGTCGCGGTCCTTCCGCAGGACCGACGCCAGGCGTGCGGGGTTCAGGCTCGGCACGTCGGCGCCGCGTGCGTCGCGCTCGCCGTCGAGGAGCTGCCGGTGCTCGCGGACCCGCACGCGGCGCCAGCTCCGCAGGCCCACCAGCCCCATCAGGCAGCCGACCGGGCCCGCGATGCTCAGCGTGAGCTCGCTCTCGTTCATCAACTGGCCCAGCGACAGCGCCAGCCCGGCCACCAACAGCGTCTGCACCATCGCGAACCGCCCCGTGATGCGGGCGCGGCTGGCGCTGGGGTAGTTCTGACGCCAGATGGTGGAACGCAGGGTCAGGATGCCCGACCAGCAGAAGCGGGCCGAGAGGGCGGCCGCGGCGGTGAGTGCCAGCCCGAGGGCGTTGGCCGGGGCGAGCCCGATGACCAGCACGACCAGGATCATGACGCCCATGATGCGGGTGAGGGTCTCGACCTTGTGCTTGCCGTGGGCGACGCGCACCCAGACGAAGCTGGAGAGGTTCGCCATGGCGGGCACGACCGCGATGAAGGCGGTCGCGGTGTTCAGCAGGGTGTCGGGGACGGTGCCCTCGAACCGGACGCGGACGAGCACCGAGAGCACGGACCCCTCGAAGAGCACGAGCAGAAAGGGCAGGAACAGGGCCGCGATCAGCTCGCGGGTGTAGTTGTGGCGTGCCATCTGAGGCACCCGCCCGGGGTTGAACGGAGCCAGCGGGCCGTACCAGACCCAGCCGCCCGCGTTGGGAGCCTCGGCGAGTCGAGAGCGGGTGTGTTCGGACGGTTCGGGCGGCGACACATGGCATTATGGCCCCCCGCATCGCCCGGGCGGAGGCATACGATCACCTTCTCAGATCACTTCCCATCCACCCGACGCCAGCCTCCCACGCCCCACGACCCCCCACGCCCCCACATGACCACCAACGACGTTCAAATCCGCAACTTCTCGATCATCGCCCACATCGACCACGGCAAGTCCACGCTCGCCGACCGGCTCATGCAGGCGACCAAGGCCGTCTCCGACCGCGAGGCCAAGGCCCAGCTGCTCGATTCGATGGACCTCGAGCGGGAACGCGGCATCACCATCAAGGCCTCCGCCGTGACCGTGATGCACGTGCACAAGGGTCAGCAGTTCATGCTGAACTTTATCGACACCCCCGGGCACGTCGATTTCGGGTACGAGGTCAGCCGCGCCCTGAAGGCGTGTGAGGGCGCCCTGCTGATCGTGGACGCCTCCCAGGGCGTCGAGGCCCAGACGGTCGTCAACACCTACCTCGCCGTCGAGCAGGACGTCGAGCTGCTGCCCGTGCTCAACAAGATCGACCTCCCCGCGGCCCGCCCGGACGAGATCGCGATGGAGGTCGAGCAGGTGCTGGGCCTGCCGGCCGAGGACTGCATGCCCGTCAGCGCCAAGACCGGCGAGGGCATCCCCGAGCTGCTCGACGCCATCTGCGAGAAGTTCCCCGGCCCGCGTGACTCCGAGTGCAAGGAGCTGCGGGCTCTGATCTTCGACGCCGTGTACGACGACTACCGGGGTGTGCTGGTCTACGCGCGTGTCTTCGACGGCACCCTCAAAACCGGCGACAAGATCCGCATGATGGGGCTCGAGCGCACCTTCGTGGTCACCGACCTCATGAAGTACACGCCCAAGCCGACGCAGGTCAAATCCGTCAGCGCCGGCGAGACCGTCACCATCGTCGCCGCGATCAAGACCCTCGGCGACGTCCGCGTCGGCGACACCATCACCCTCGAGAACAAGCCCGCCTCCGAGGCCCTCGAGGGTTACGAGCCCCCCCGGCAGATGGTTTTCTGCGACTTCTACCCCGCCACCACCGAGGACGGCAAGGGCACCGACTTCGAGGACATGCGCGACGCGATGGAGCGCCTCAGCCTCAACGACAGCTCCTTCACCTTCGCCGCGGTCCACTCCGAGGCCCTCGGCTTCGGCTTCCGCTGCGGCTTCCTGGGCCTGCTGCACATGGACATCATCCAGGAGCGGCTGGAGCGCGAGGGCAAGCTCGAGCTCGTGCAGACCGCGCCGACTGTGTCCTACGAGGTCCTCTGCCGCACCAAGGGCGGCGAGCAGGAACTCATCGAGGTCCACAACCCGGGCGACCTGCCGGACCCGTCCTCCATCCTCGAGATCCGCGAGCCCATGTGCAAGCTCGAGATCATGCTGCCCAAGGAATACATCGGCGACATCATGAAGCTCTGCCTCGACCGGCGCGGCATCTACAAGTCACAGATGTTCGTCTCCGACACCCGCGAGCTGTTCACCTTCGAGATCCCACTCGCCGAGCTCATCTACGACTTCTACGACAAGCTCAAGGGCCTCACCTCGGGCTACGGCACCATGGACTACGAGGTCACCCACTACCAGAAGGACGACCTCAAGAAGGTGGACATCCTCATCAACGGCGAGCCCGTGCCGGCGCTGGCGATGATCTGCCACACCGAGAAGGCCAACGGACGCGGGCGGCACCTGCTCACCAAGCTCAAGAAAGAGATCAGCCGCCACCAGTTCGTCATCCCCCTGCAGGCCGCCATCGGCGGCAAGATCATCGCACGCGAGACCATCCAGGCCTACCGCAAAGACGTCACCGCCAAGTGCTACGGCGGCGACGTCAGCCGCAAACGCAAGCTCCTCGAGGCCCAGAAGAAGGGCAAGCAGAGGATGAAGAACGTGGGCAGCGTCAACATCCCGCAGAAGGCGTTTATGGCGGTGTTGGATACGGGGGAGTAAGTCGATTCCAATTGACGGGTGCCCCGAAGACGGCGCAGCCTTCTTCGGGTGTTGAGGTCCGCACCCTCAATCGGAAAGCCCGGCCCCGTCGCTCGCGCTCCGGGCTCGTTGATTCCATCGAGGGTGCCCCGAGGATGGCGCAGCCATCGTCGGGCGGTTGGGGCCGCGAATCCCGACGATTCTCGTCTCTGACAGATAGAACCCACTCCCGTTCATTCGCGTACCGCCAGTGTGTTCAAGCCCGGCACACGACGCGAAGCCTTCATCGCCTTGGCCGTACTCCTCGCACTTGCGTCGAGCCTGGCTGGGTTCACCGCCGTGTGGGGATCACCAGACAAGTTCGACATCAGACTCTGCCAACTGGCTGCGGTTGCCCTGAGCGAGGCCGGTGTCGTTTTTCCCGCGGACCCAGCGTTTGAGAACAAACCTACATGGGTCATCTATCGCGAACTGATGCCGCTCTACTGGCAACACGACCGGCTGGGATGGCTGAACCTATGGACGATGCTCAGCGCGACCGGCGTGTCTTTCGCTGCGTTCTGGCTCTGTCGCAGACCGGCGGCACTCTCGCTGCTCTGCCTTGGGCTCGCCGCCTTCGCGGGATACGCGTGGATTGAGCACTTCGAACTCCTGCACAAGGGGAACGAACCGATGCTTGCGGAGTGCGTGGACATGGCGAACCATCGCTTGCAAAGTCTCGGCGCAGACTATTCCGCCCTCGACGATCCGATCCTGGACTCGTTGGTCATCGCCACCGATGTGCTCCGCCAGAAATTCGCCGAACGGAGTGAGTTCGGCCTCTGGTCCGCCGCGCTGGTCACGCTGGGCTCGCTGATCGCGGGCTTGGTTTATGGGGCGGTCGCCCTCATACACCTCCGCGCTGCACTCCGGGGCAAACCCGACCCGAAGCCGTCGTGACAGAAGCTCCTTCTCCCCCACTGGGGGAGAAGGTGGCTCGGCGCAGCCGAGACGGATGAGGGGGTGCTTGAACGAGCAGAGTTGGTGCACACGATTGAGAGCATGAATCCCGACCTTGGCCGCGCCAAGCCCGGGGCACACCACATGTTTACTGCCTCGGGTGCCACGGCTTGCTCTGCAAGCCGTGCGTCCACATGACCGAACACGGGTTGTGCTGCGCCCAACCCGTGGCACCCCACCGTCATACCAGCCGCGTGCGTGAGCACGCGGGGAGGGCGTGGCTATGCACGGGTCAGCACCTCCCCGGTTGCTCACGCAACCGGCTGGTATAGGTGCCCCGAAGACGGCGCAGCCTTCTTCGGGTGTTGGGGCCTGCAGGCTCAATCGGAAAGCCCGGTCCCGTCGCTTGCGCTCCGGGCTCGTTGAATCCATCGAGGGTGCCCCGAGGATGGCGCAGCCATCGTCGGGCGGTTGGGCTCGGCGCAGCCGAGACGGATGTGGGGGTGCTCCTCCCTCTGCACCGCCCTCCCCCATCGCCGTCCCCGATTCCTCCACTCCCCCGCTAGAATCCGCACATGTCCGACCTCCCGATCCACCTCCCGATGGCCGAGCTCGAGGCCTTCTGCCGGCGCCACGCCGTCGCCCGGCTCGCCCTCTTCGGCTCCGTCCTCCGCGACGACTTCGGCCCCGACTCCGACATCGACGTCCTGGTCGAGTTCCTGCCCGGGCACACACCCGGCCTGGCATTCTTCGGCATGCAGGACGAGCTGACCCGGATCCTCGCCCGCCCGGTGGACCTCAACACCGCCGGGTTCCTCAGCAAGCACTTCGTTGATGAGGTGCTCCGCGAAGCGAGAGAGATCTATGTCGCGGCGTGATGATCGAGTCAGCCTCCGCCACATGCTCGAGCACGCCCGGGAGGCGGTCGAGATGACCGCGGGCCGCGCGAGGGCCGACCTGGACTCGGACCGGATGCTCAACCTCGCGCTCGTGCGGCTGGTTGAGATCGTCGGCGAGGCCGCAAACCGCGTCACCGAATCGACACAATCCCAACACCCCGAGATCCCGTGGCGCGGGATTGTCGGCTTTCGCAACCGCGTGGTGCACGGCTACGACACCGTCGATTTCGACGTCCTCTGGTCCATCCTCCGGGAGGACCTCCCCACCCTTACCGAGCAGCTCCAAGCCGTGCTCAACCAACCGGAGTAGCCGCGGCCCCCTATTCCTCGTCCGCCGCCCCACCGCCCGACTTCTTCTTCAGCACACTCATCGCCGCAACCAGCCCGCCCGCGAACCCCACGGCCATCGCCACGAACAGCAGCAACGCCCGCGGCATGCTCACGGTCATGAACAGGATCCGCGTGTCCACCGACGCCGTGTTCTGCAGGATCACGATGACGACGAGCACCACCGCGATGGCCGCGACGATGAGCTTGAACTTCTTCATTCCGGGCCGCCTTTCGGGTGGATGCCGCGTGCAGTCTACCCGGACGCCCTCCACGCGGGTGCCCCGGAGCGTGCGGGCACACCACCTCCACGGCACGTCCCGACGCGGTTCGTTGCAACGTGCCCGGGTCTGAGGCTTTGCGAAGGCCCGGGGTTTGCGGGGACCGGAGATTTCGCGGGGCCGGGCCTTCGAAGACTCAGACCCGGGCATGGGGGCGGGCCCGACGATGACTGCGCCGTCTTCGGGGCACCCGTGGATACAACGGCTGAACGAGCCCGGAGCGCAAGCGACGGGACCGGTCTTCCGTTCGGAATCGCAGTCCCAATCACCCGACGATGGCTGCGCCATCCTCGGGGCACCCAAATTGTCCGCCCGCCTCACTCCCGCGGCAGCGACGACTCGAGCATCCACAGGTCCTTCTCGATCCGGTCGTTCATGTCGTCGAGCAGGTTCGCGGTGCCGCGGTCGCCCTCGCTCTCCGCGGCCTCGATCGTGGACATGCTCGTCGTGTGGCGCGTCTTCAGGTCCGCGATCACGTTTCGCAGCATCTCCTCCGGCGACGGGCGACCCGTCTCCTCGGTGAGTTGCGAGATCTTCAGGCACTCCGCCAGCGTGCCCAGCGGCTCGCCGCCGACCGACAGCACACGCTCGGCGACCTCGTCGAGGTCCTGGCTGGCGTTGGTGTACAGCTCCTCGAACTTCTTGTGCAGCTCCTCGAAGCGGTGACCCTTCACGAACCAGTGGTAGTTGTGCAGCTTGTAGTGGTACACCACCGCGTCAGCAAGCAGCATGTTCAGGCGAGACTTGACGTCCTCGGACACGTTCAGAGCGGGCATGGGAGTCTCCTGTGGAGGAATGGATTTAGAATGATTCCAAAGAAAGATAGGGGCGACAGATGTCCCCTTCCACTCTGGATTCGGGGCGGGCTCTGTGTTGGATGCGGCCAGGATCCGCCCGGAACGGGTGGGTTGGCCGGTTTTACCGGACCCGCATCGAGTTGACGAACTCCAGCCACTTCGCCCGGTTCTCGTCGTAGTTCGACTCGTTGGCGATGTAGGTGCCCACGGCGTACGTGCCGTCGGTCAGGTCCACGATCAGCAGGTTGACCGCGTAGTAGGGCTTCTCGCGGGCGCCTTCCAGGTAGGTGCCGCGGAGGGTGGCGAGCGTGACATCGCGATCGGCGACGGTCATGTCCTCGGTCTCGGCGTCGGCGGGGTTGCCGACGTTGTCGAGCACGTAGGTGGACCAGTCCGCGATGACCCGGCGTGGATTGCTCTCGGTGCGGGTGAAGAGGATCTGCCCGGAGCCGTAGGCGGTGGAGGGCACGGCCATCTCGGCGACGACGTTGTCGTCCTGCGGGACGGCGATGCGCCAGCCGTCGGGCATGTCCCAGCGGACGTTGGCGACCTGGACCCACTCCTCGTCGGGGGTGGTGATGGCGAGCGGGCTGGTCTCCTGCCCGCCCTGCAGGTCGTTGCGGAGGTCGAGGGCGGAATCGCGCGTGCGCCCCAGCGTGGAGCGGGACCCGGCCTCGGCGACGAAGTCACGCTCGGGGGCGTCGGGGATGCGCCCGTCCGAGGTCGTCGGGGTGGGCGAGGGCTCGCTGCGTGTGGGCTGCGTGGTGCGCGGGGCGGGGGCGTCCGCGGTGCCCGAGTCGGTGGTGGTGCTGGAGGAGGTGCCGCCGCGTGCGGGCGCGAACTCGGGCTCGCTCTCCCCGCAGGAGGCGAGGAGGAGCGCCGCGAGGGCGAGGAAAGCGGCGGGCGTGCGGGCGGGGTGGTGTGAGCGCTTCATGGCGTAAGTGTACGGGAAAGAAACGGATGGGCCTACCCTCGTGCATGCCCAGCACGGACCCCACCACCGCGACGCTTCTCTCCGGCATCCCGACCGTCAACAAGGCCCTGTTTCGGAGGATCCGGTTCAGCGCCGGCGACCCGATGTCGCTGATCGACCTGCCGGGGGGGGAGAGCCTGCTGATCATCCGCGACGTGGAGGCCGAGCGGGCCCGGCGGACCTGCCCGGTGGACCGGGTGGCGGTGTACGAAGACTTTCCGATCGAGGGCGGAGCCAAGGGGGGGGGCGGAGAGGATGGAGGGGGGCTGAGTGGTGATCGGGAGATTCGCGTCGCCCAGGCCACGGCCGAAGCCATCGTGCGGTCAGGTGCGACCACCGTCCGGGCGGACCGCTCGCTCCCGCTGCTGGTGGCCGACGAGCTGACGCGCCGCGGGCTCGAGGTGGTCTGCGACCGGGACCTGGGTGTGCTGGATCGTCGGATGAAGACGCCCGAGGAGGTCGAGGCGTTGCGGGCGGCTCAGGCTATTACGGAGCGGGCGATCGAGACGGCCTGCCGCACGATCGCGCAGTGCGGTGTGCTTGCGAACGGCGAGCTGGAGGACCCGGATCATCCGGGCGAGGCGCTCACGTCCGAGCGGGTGATGAAGCTGCTCGACGCGCTGCTGGACGCACACAACTGTGTGAGCCCGATGCACATCGTCGCCTGCGGCCCGCAGGGGGCGGACTGCCACCAGCGCGGCTCGGGCCCGCTGCGGACCGGCGAGCCGATCATCGTGGACGTCTTCCCGACGCATCGGGCGAGCGGGTACCACGGGGACTGCACAAGAGTAGTCGTCCACGGCGAGATCCCCGAGGAAGTAAGCGCGATGCACGCCGTGGTTGCGGAGGCCAAGGCGGCGGCGATCGCGGCCTGCAAGCCCGGGGCGACCGGGGAGGACGTGCACCGGGCGACGCTGGGGGTGCTGAGGGCGCACGGGTACGACCGGCATCACCCGCCGAGCGGGGCTTACGACGCGACCGAGCCGACGGGGTGGTGCGGCATGACGCACGGGACGGGGCACGGCATCGGGCTGGAGGTGCACGAGCCGCCCCTGCTGGACGACAAGGGGCCCGAGCTCGTCGTCGGCGACGCGCTCACGGTGGAGCCTGGTCTGTACGCCCCGGGTCTGGGGGGCATCCGGCTCGAGGACATGGTCGTGGTAACCGCGTCGGGGTGCGAGAACCTGAACTCGCTGCACGAGGGGCTGAGCTGGGCGTGATCGAGCGTCTGTCTCAGCCGTTCTGGGCGGACTTGGGCAGCTTGCGGACGCGCCGGATCTTGCGTTTCGGGGCGAGGTGGCGCATCTCGTCGATCATGCCGTAGCAGATGAGGCGGTCGCCGGAGCGGAGGATGCGTCCGCCCGAGGGTGCGGGGACGGTCTCGCCGTTCTTGCGTTCGAGGGAGAGGACGATGATCTCCTTCTCGCGGAGCCCGCTGGCGGCGAGGGTTTTCCCGACGTACTCGCTGCCGCGTGAGATCTGGAGTTCCGCGACGCCGTAGCCGTGGGCGACGGTGAGTCGCTGGCGGACGTCGAGCTCGGGGAAGTTGACGTGGTCGGCGATGTAGTCCACGATCGAGCCCGCGACGTCGATCTTGGTGGCGCCCTCGATGCCCTCGAGCCCGGGGCTGGAGTTGAGCTCCATGATCTGCGGGCCGTCGGCGCCCTCGAGCATGTCCACGCCGGCGACGCGCAGGCCCATGATCTGGGCGGCGCGGACCGCGGTCTTGGCGTACTCGTCGCTGAGCTCGACCGTCTCGGTCTTGCCGCCCTTGTGGACGTTGGAGCGGTACTCGCCGCCCGCGGCCCGGCGACGCATGGCGGCGACGACCCGGTCGCCGACCACGAAGGCCCGGATGTCACGCCCCTTGCTCTCGGCGACGAACTTCTGAATCAGCACGTTCTGGCGGGCGCTCTGGAGGGTCTCCACGATCGCCTCGGCCATCTTGGGCGTCTCGGCCAGGATCACGCCGACGCCCTGCGTGCCCTCCAGCAGCTTGATGATGACCGGCGCACCGCCGAGGCGGTCGATCGCGGGCATCACGTCGGCCCGGTCACGGACGAACGCGGTCGCGGGGATGCCGATGTCGTGACGCGACAGGATCTGCAGGGAGCGGAGCTTGTCGCGCGAGTTCTGGATGCCCAGCGCGCTGTTGCAGCTGAACACGCCCATCTGCTGGAACTGGCGGACGACCGTGGTGCCGAAGTACGTGATCGAGGCACCCACACGCGGGATGACCGCGTCGTACCGGCCGACGCGTTTGCCCGCGTAGTACAGGTCCGGGTACGCCTCCTCCATCATGACGGAGAACTTGAGCGTGTCGAGCACACGCGGCGTGTGCCCGCGGTGCTTCACGGCCTCGCGGAGCCGACGCGTCGAGTAGAGCTTCGACCCGCGGGACAGGATGGCGATTTTGAGCTTGTTGGTGGCCATGGGCGGCTTTCGTTGGTGTCAGTCTTTGGGAGGAGAGGTTGGGGCGGGCTTGGTGCTCGGGCGACGTTTCTTTCTGGGCGGGTGCGTCAGCAGGTACGTCCGGCCCGGGTCCACCAGGAACTCGGGCTCGAGGGCGGACCGGCCGATGAGCATGCGGCACTGCATTAGCTCGCGCGAGACCAGCGTCACCTCGATCGTTTTTCGAATGGGCCCGAGCCGCAGCGTCGTCTCGACCGTGATCCGCTCGGCGACCTCGCCGTTGGACGAGCGGATCGTCGCGGACCGGGCGATCGGGCACTCGATCCGCTCGCGGTGTTCCGGGTGCTTGCGGGAGTAGACCACGTCGAAGGCGACGCGGTCGTCGCCGACGTGCTCGATGTTCTCGGCGTGCACCGCCGACGAGTTGGCGCCCGAGTCGGCCTTGGCGAGCAGGCGCGAGACGCCCCAGTCGGGCAGGTCCACCCGCTCGCGCCAGCCCACGACGTGCTGTGCATGATTCGCCCGATCGGTCACGCGGACGCCCCCTCGCCCTCGGCCTCCGGATCGACGAGGACCATGTTGGTCGCGAGGTCGTCGCGCAGGCGCTCGTCGAGCGACACCCCCGTGCGACGCTCGGCCTTGTGTCGCGCCGCGCGGATCGGTTCGATGCCGCCCTCGATCAGCGCGAGGTGCGCGACCGGGTCGCCCGGCACAACGGTCGGGAGCGTGCTCATGCCGAGGATCACGCCGTCGTGCGGGGCCTCGATCGGGCCGATGTCGCGCCCGAGGATGGTGGTCACGGTCGCGACGGGCTGGCCCTCCTCGACGTCGTCCCCCGGCCCCACGTGGAAGCGCAGCACGCCCCCGTGGGGGGCGCGGATCCACGTCGTGTCGGTCGAGCGCGCCTGGAAGAGCGGCGTGTGCGGCTTGCCGCCGGTCATGCCCAGCCCGGCCAACGCCGACGCCACCCCGCGGCAGGCGTGCTCCGAGACGGTCGGCTCGACCTTCCACGGCTCGCCCGCTTCGAGGATGATCGCCGCGATCCCCGCCTCGATCGCGGCCCGACGGAGCGAGCCCTCGGGCCCCTTGCCGTTGACGATGAGTTCGGAACCGAAGAGGTGTGCGAGGCGGGCGGTCTCGGGGTCGGACAGGCGTGCCCGCACGTTCGGGAAGTTGGTCCGCTTCTGGGCCGCGGAGTGCAGGTCGATCAGGTAGTCGGCCTTGGAGATGAGCCCGTGGAAGACGGCGTGGGCGTACCGGGAGGTGAGGCTGCCGCCGGGCGTGCCGGGGAAGGCCCGGTTCAGGTCGCGTCGGTCGGGCATGTAGCGCGAGGCCCGCTCGAAGCCGAGCAGGTTGACGACCGGGGCCAGGATCAGCGTCCCGGCGAGCACCTCGAAGTCGGGCTCGAGGATCAGGCGTCGGACCGCGCCCATGCCGTTGATCTCGTCGCCGTGCACCGTGCCGGTGACCGCGACCACCGGACCCGGCTCGGCGCCCCGCCAGACGTGCACGGGCAGGTCCACCGGGCGACCCGCGGCGGACTCGGAGACCAGCACGTCCACGTCCCGACGCTCGCCTCGCCCGACGGTGGTGTCGCCGATGACCAGATCGGCAAGGTCCTTGGATGTGGATGCGGGGGGCATGCACCAGGATTGTAGGGAAGACTCACGGCACACCACGCCACGGCACGTCTGGCGGCGAGAGAGATACAGAGTGAGACCGGGGAAGCGGAGAGGGGGGTCAGGGCGCCGACTCTGGCCAGATATCCGCGGTGACCAGCTCGACCGAATTGCCCGCCGGGTCTCGCAGGTAGATCGACCGCCCGCGACGGAATCCCTTCGCGGTGTCCCACTCGACGGTCTGTTCGATCGCCACACCCCGGTAAGCCAGATGCTCCAGCCAGCGTTGCTCGTCTTCGGGTGCGATGCGGAGCGCGATGTGCCCGGGGCCGCGTGTCCCGTGCGAGGGCACGGCCCGCCCTTCGGGCGACGACTCGCTCGGGTCAAAGACCAGCAGCACCCGCCCGGGCGAGGGCGTCACGCGGAAGATCAGCATCAGTGGACGCCCGTCGTCCACGAGCGGGAGTCCGAGCACATCCTCGTAGAACGGAACCGCCGCGTCGAGGTCCGCTGCGTACAGCACGGTTTCGAGCGTGTCCCGGATGGGTGGGGGGGTGGAGTGGCGGGGTGTGGTCACGCGTAGCGGTCCATCTCGAGCTCGCCGCGTGCCCGCAGTTCGCCCGGCTTCATGGCGCCGTAGATGAAGTCGTGCGTCGGCGTGGGCACGCCGGCCTTGCGTCCGAGCCGGCACACGGCCCCGTTCTGGTGTTCCAATTCGCTCGGACGCCCCGCGAGCAGGTCGCGCATCATCGAGCTGGTCGTGTCCTCGGGGACCGAGTCGAGAAAGTCGAGGATGTGGTCCGGCGTGCCCAGGTCCAGGTTCACGCCCAGGGCCCGGCCGACCGACTGGATCTCGCGCACCGCGGCGTCGAGCATGGCCCGCGTCTCGGGGACCGTGCGGACCGCGCCGATCGGGAACCGCGTCACGGCGCACATCCCGCCGTAGGAGACGAGGAAGCAGAACTTCTCCCAGAGCGCCCGGTCGATGTCGTCGGCGACGGTGGTCGTGACGCCGCCCGCCGTGAGCGCCTCGGCCAGGTCCCGCACGCGCGGCGTGGGCGTGTTGTCGGTCTCGCCGATCGAGATGGTGGGCGTGAAGTCCACACGCCTGACCACGCCGGGGGCCTCCAGCTCGCACAGCACCTTGGTGGTGCCCGCGATGGCGTGCTGCTCGCCCAGCACCTCGGCGATGTCGCCCGGGGCCTCGACGCCGTTCTGCATGGTGGCGACGCCGGTTGCCCAGTCGTGCGCGGCGTCGCGCTCGCCGTCGCGCAGGATGGGCCGGAGGACGGCCGCGCTCTCGCGGACCTGCCAGGCCTTGACACATATGAGTGCAAGGTCCACGGATTCGTAGTCGGCGAGGCTGGCGGCATCGGTGGCGACGACGGGGAGCGTCTCGCGCGTGCCGTCGGGTTCGATGACGGTGAGGCCGTCGGTTCGGAGCACCTCGAGCGTGCGCCCGCGTGCGATGAAGAGGACGTCGTGCCCCTGCCTGAGCAGCCGGAAGCCGTACAGCCCGCCGACCGCGCCCGTTCCCATGATGGCGATGCGCATGGACGATGGTATGGGCGGACCGACCCGGTGTCAGGCGGGCGTGTAGCGGGTGGTGAGCACGTGGGCCTTCTCCGGGCCGCGGACGGTCCAGGCGAGAGTGACGCCGTCGGGGTCGGTCGTGTCGGCCTCCAGCTCGTAGGTGTCCTCGGCGCAGGGGTGCGGCACGACCGAGACCCACCGCCCGGGCGAATCCTGCTCGAGGTCGAGCAGGTGCGTGGGCCGGGCACGGCGCAGGTGCTCGACCCGCCACCGCACCCCGTCGCCTTCACACGCACGGCAGCGCCAGCGGGTAGTCGCACGCGTCCCAACCGCGGGCAGCCCGGGGCTCGACGACTCCCAGACGCCCGCCTCCTCCACCGTGACCCCGCCGGACGCCTCCACCCGCACCCGCGCGTCGCCGGACAGCCGCGCGAGCACCACGCCCGACCGCTCGCACCGCACCGTGGTGGTGTACGACCAGCGCGGGCATGTGGCGAGCCTGAGCATGACCGATGGTAAACCGGCGTGCGGCGTGGGGGAGAGTGCCCGCGGGCGATAGAGGGACCCCCCCCTCACACTCATCCCCACCCCGCGGCGGACGCCCGACGTATCCTGACCCTACATGCGCCGCGCCCACCTTATCCTCGTCACCCACACCCCGGACCGGATCCGGCGGACGCTGCTGGGCGCGAGCGTGCAGACCGTCCCGCCCGCGTCCGTCACGCTGACGTGCGACGGGGACGACGACGCGATCCGGGACGCCGCGTCGAGCGCCTGCGCCGAGTTCGGCCTCGGGCTCACACTCATCCGACGCGCCCACGCGGGCGTCAGCCGCTCGGCCCAGGTTCGCAACAACGGCGTGCGTCACCTGATCGAGACCGGCGCCGCGGACGACGACGCCCTTGTCTTCCTCGACGGAGACTGCGTCCCCGAGGCGAAGCTCATCGCCAAGCACCTCGACGCCCTCACCCACGCCGGGCTCGTGCTCGGATGGCGCTACGACCTGCACAAGGACCAGGACGAGGCCTTCGACGAGGACGCCCTCCGACGAGGCGAGCACCCCATCACGCCCACCCCCGAGCAGGAGCACGCCCTCGCCAAGCGCCGACAGCGGTTCCTGAAACAGGCACGCCTCAGGGCGTTGGGGCTGGCACGCCTCGGCCTCGTGAAAGCGCACAAGCCCAAGCTCATCACCGCGAACTTCGCGACCACGCTGGGCCACTATCGCGCCGTCAACGGCATCGACGAGACCTACGAGGGCTGGGGTCAGGAGGACGACGACTTCGCCCGACGCCTCTACCAACGCGCCGTGCGCCCGTTCGTCGGCGTGGGCACCATCCACACCTACCACCAGTACCACGTGACCCGCGCCCCCGGTGAGTGGCACCAGTCACCCAATGCCGAGCGACTCAACAAAAAGCCCGCGACGCAATGCGCACGCGGGCTGGAGGATCCGATGGATCAGCCACAGGTAGTGATCGAACACCTCGGCCACTGACCCCACCCCCCACAAAACCCAAGGGCTTATGTGGGGGGGGGGAGGGGGGGGGTTAGCCGACGCCGAGGAGGTCGATCTCGAAGATCAGGTCGCTTTTGGCGGGGATGGCGGGCGGGTGTCCCTGCTCGCCGTAGGCCTTGGCGTAGGGGATGGTCAGCTTGCGCTTGCCGCCGACCTTCATGCCGGGGATGCCCTCCTGCCAGCCCTGGATGAGGTTGCCAAGGGGGAAGGTGATGGGCTCGCCGCGGTCGTGCGAGGAGTCGAACTTGGTGCCGTCCATGAGGGTGCCGGTGTAGTGCACGTTCACGGTGGCTCCGGGCGGGCACTCCTCGCCGTCGCCGACGGTGAGGTCCTCGATGATGATGTCGCTGATTCCCTCGGACATGGGCTTCCTTTCGCTGGGGGAGGGAGAAGGTGGGTAAGTCCCGCAGTCTAGCGCCCGGGCCACGCCAGCCTACTAGCCCCGAGCGCAAGCGAGGGGGTTCTCTGGCATTTCCCCGGGTCTCGAAGCAAGAACCCCCTCGCTGGCGCTCGGGGCTAGTTGTTGGGGGCATCGTCCTCGGACGGGGCATCGCCGGGGAGCTCGAAGTACTCCCGGAGATACGCCGCGACGTCGTCGGCCTTGGTCATGTTGACGATGTCGAGCAGCCGCTTGAGGTCACGCTGCGTCTTGTCCTCGATCTCGGCCACGTCGAGCTCGGAATCGTCGAGCTCGCGCACGAACCGGTAGCGGGTGGTCTCGGAGTCCTGGAAGGTCGCGTGCTCGATGGCGCCGTGCTTGGCGAGCGTGATGAGGGCCTGCTCGACGGTGCCCCCGCCGCGCCCGTGGGCGTGCCCCTTGCCGATGACGTCGAGGCGCAGGTCGTCGGCGTCGAAGTCGTCGTGCATGAAGTTGCGTTCGATCGCGGTCTGCATCTGCATGAGCAGGTCCGGGCTTGGGTTCTGCCATCGCACGAACTCGTGCTGGATGGCCAGGTCGTCCTGCGAGTAGAGCAGCTCGCACCGGCTCGGGTCGCCGTCGCGTCCGGCCCGCCCGATCTCCTGCGCGTACGCCTCGACCGAGCCGGGCGTCTGGGCGTGCACGATGAAGCGGATGTCGGGCTTGTCCACGCCCATGCCGAAGGCGTTGGTGGCGAGCAGCACCAGCCCGTCCTCGGGGTCGGCGTTGATGAAGCGGTCGTAGACGCGCTTCTTGTCCTTGGGGCTCAGCCTGCCGTGGTAGACGCCCAGCTCGCGCCCGAGGCCCGACAGCGGCCCCGCGAGCAGGCCCTTGAACCGCTCGAGGTCTTTGATCAGCGCGAAGTAGACGATGCCGGTGCCCGGGAACCGCTCCGCGATGTCGGCGATCTCGCTGACCTTGTCCCCGTCGTCCCAGACCTCTTTCACACGCAGCTCCAGGTTCGGGCGGTCGATCCCGGTCGCGAACAGCGGCATCGAGCCCTCGTCGCCCCCCAGCACCGTGCGCACGTCCTCACGCACGGCCCGCGTCGCGGTCGCGGTCAGCGCAATCGTGGTCGGGTTGCCCAGCTCGGCCCGGAACTCGCCCACACGCTGGTAGGCCGGACGCAGGTCGTGCCCCCAGCGCGTCACGCAGTGGCACTCGTCCACCGCCAGCAGGTGCACGCCGCCGGGGACCGCGTCCAGCGCGGCACGAAAATCCTCCTTGGTCATCCGCTCGGGGGTGGCGTAGACCAGCTCGAAGGCCCCCTCGCTCATCGCCCGCTGGCGGGCCTCGCGCTGCGCCCGCGTCAGCGTCGAATTCAGGTACGTCGCCTCGATCCCCTTCTCACGCAGGGCGGAGACCTGGTCCTCCATCAGCGCGATCAGCGGGCTGAAGACCAGCGTGACGCCCTCGCCCCGCCGTCGCTTGAGCTCGACCGCGGGCAACTGGTAGCACAGGCTCTTGCCCGAGCCCGTCGGCCAGACGACCAGGGCGTCCCCGCCCTCCAGCACCCGCTCGACAACCTCCTGCTGCCCGTCGCGGAGGACGTCGAAGCCGAAGCGTTGCCGCAATGTCCGTGAGATGGGGTCCATCGGACCCGGAGGGTAGGGCCCCGCCCGCGGCTCGTCACGCCGCTCAGTTCCGCTGAGAACCGGCGTGCTGCTCGCGCATGTGCTTTTCCATGCCCTCACGCAGGCTGTCCACCCGCTCGCGTCCGTCGGTCAGGTCCATCGCCGGCACCCCGGACCACCCGTGGAAGGTGGTGGTCATGGTCGAAGTGAAGACCTGCTCGTTGCCGCCCGCGGCGGTGAACCGCATCTCCCCGACCGTGACGATCCGGTCCAGCCACGGCTCCCCGATGACACGGAAGTGGATCTCGACCGGCTGCGGCTTCTGGCCCTCGCGCGAGGAAGGGACCTCGCCGACGAAGACGTGGGTCAGGTCGGTGTCCTCGCCCTCGACGCCGCGGTACGTGAGGTCGTCGAAGCCATGTGCATCCAGCCGCAGCCCGTCCTCGGTGAGCAGCGAGAGCGCGACCATCAGCCCGCGCATGGTGCCCAGCACGCCGCGATCGCGCTGGCCCTGCTCGATCACGCGATCGACCAGCCCGTCGAAGCTGGCCGGCAGGTCGTCATCCTGGTAGATCGAGATCGGTTTGCCGTAGGCCTGCAGCAGCCTGCCCCCGGTGGTGTCGATCGCGGGCCTGGTCGTCATGACGCCATCACCCGCGTCGGCCTGCCAGACGCGAAGGATATTGGGCTCCAGCGCGACGGCCCGGTAGGTCACGTCGTCGTTGCCGACGCGGATGAAGCTCGCGTCCGACTCGATCGTGCGGGTGTATGACACCGCGAACCCGGCGAGGGCGTCGTGGTGGGCCTCGATCTTCTCGATGACCCTGGCCTTTTCCTCCGTGCCCTGCCCGTCCGGGTCGCCGGGCTGGGCGATCAGCCCCGCCGCCACCAATACGGACCCGAGAACGACAAACAACGCGTGCATGGCTCACCTCGCTTCAACTGTGTGTGCCACCCCGGGATGCGCCGAGTGCCCGGGCCCGTCGCGGAATGTCGGGCGGGCGCCTCGATTTGACACCGGCCCGTCCGCTGATATGCTCGCCCTGCCGAGAGGTGCCCGGGCACAACGCCCGGGTGAAAAGGGAAGTGTGGTGAGAAGCCACCGCGGACGCGCCGCCGTAACGGGTGCCGACGCCGTCCCACACCGGGGGTCGTGAGACCACCGGGGCCACTGGCGATCCTTCGGGATCCGCCGGGAAGGTCGGGACCGTGCCGAGCCCGGAGCCGGAAGACCTGCCCTCGAGCACAGCGGTCGGCCTGCGCGATACGGGCCCGGCGGCGGACGCGCCGGCTCCCCCCCGGCCGCCCTCCCCGGACACAGCCCCGCCAGACCGAGAGACACTCACAGGGGGTCGCCCCGCGCGGTTTTCGGGGCGGACACCGCAGCGCCCACCCGCGCTCGCAGCCGGAGAGAGAACATCCCATGACCACCCCCACCCACACGGCACTCGCCGCGACGATCGCGTGCCTGTGCACCCACGCCCACGCCCAGCCCGACCCCTGGGCCGACCGCGTCGTCGCCTTCGACCAGGGCACGGGCGCCTCACCCGACTATGCCGATCCCGCCGCGGCCCTCGGCTCGCCCGAACGCTTCACCGGCGAGGGCGTCTTCCCCTCCTCCGTCACGCCCTTCAACGCACCCTTCGGGGCCGACGAACTGGTCTCACTCGGCGAGGGGGGGTTCCTCACCCTCGCCTTCGACGAGGCCGTGACCGACGACCCGTTGAACCCCTACGGCATCGACCTGCTCATCTTCGGCAACGCCTTCTTCGGCGCCACCGGAGACTTCTCCGACCCCGTCGCCGGCGGGCTCTTCACAGAAGGCGGCGTGCTCGAACTCTCCGCCAACGGCATCGACTGGGTCACCGTCCAAGGCGTGGACGCCGACGGCGGCTTCCCCACGCTCGGATTCCGCGACGAAACCACGCCCTTCGGCTCCGAATCCCCCGGCTCCATCACAACCGATTTCACCCGCCCCGTGGACCCGAACTTCGACGCGACCGGGCTGACCCTCAGCGAGATCATCGCGGGCTACGACGGCTCGGGCGGCGGGCTTGGCATCGATATCGGGGCCCTCGGTCTGAGCGCCATCTCCTACGTGCGAATCTCCAACCCAGTCGGCTCGGGCCTGACACCCGAGATCGACGCGATCGCCGACGTGAGCGCCATCCCGACGCCGGGCGCCGGCGTGGCCCTGCTGCTGACCCTCGCGGCAGGCACATCACGCCGTCGCCGATCTGTCTGAACCCCGCTGCGGAGAGAGCGTGCCGCGGGGCCTGACCGCCCAACGGCGCTGTATGCGACCCCAGACCACACTCCTCGCGATGACGCTGTGCAGCGCGTTCGCGTGCGCCCAGCCGATGCTGCGCGCACCCCAGCCCAGCGCGCGCACAGTCACCGCACTCGACGGCGCACCCTGGACACACGGCGCGGGCAACGCATCCCGGGTCAGCACCCTCGACCTGGGCACACAGGTCTACCCCCCTTCGCTCGCGGCACCCACAACGCTGGTCGATGCCCTGCCCGACGGCACGCCACTCGAACCCCTGCCGGGCGTGGCGCCGATCGTGGCGGGCGGCGTCGCCTACGCGCTCGCGTTCGTGGACGGGTGGGAGGCGTGCGTCGCGATCGATCTGGGCACGAGTCAGGTCCTGTGGGACGCCCCGCTCCCGCCCGTCGCCCTCGACAGCCGCGCGGCACCAGCGTTCGATACCTCGAACCGGGCGGTCCTCGTCGCGATCGACGAGGAAGTGCTGTGTCTGAGCGCACGAAACGGGCGAGTGCGCTGGCGGACGCAATTGCTCGCCCCGGTCGTGAACGCCTCGGCGCTGGTGACGACCGACCTCGGGCCCGCGGACCGCGTCTTCGTCACCGACTACGGCTACATCTCCGACGCCGGACGCCTGTACTGCCTGAACGCCGACCCGTACCACGCGGCGCTGAACCCCTACCAGCCCGGCGAGATCGTCTGGACGGTCGCCATCGACGGCGTCAGCAGCGGCAACTCCCCCGCCTACGACCCGCAGACCCGCACGCTGTACGTCGCCACGCCCGGAGACGGCTTCGGCGGGCCCGGGCGGGTGCTCGCCTACGACGCGACCGCGACCGCCCCCCCACCCCCGGCCTGGGCCTTCACCAACCCGACCAACGCCGGGTTCTTCGGGGGCGTCAGCGTGCGCGACGGGCACATCTACGCGGCCTCGTACGCCTTCAGCGGCGGGCAACTCAACTCGAACCTCGTCAAGCTTCACGCCACATCGGGCGGGCTCGCCTGGTCGGTGCCCTCCAACCGGACCGACTCGACCCCCGTGCCGCTGGCGGACGGGCGGGTGCTGCTGGCGGGCGGCGTGCCCCCGGACCCCGTCTTCGGGGACTACGGCTCGCGACGCTCGCTCGCCCTGTACGACGACGACGGCACCCTGCTGCTCGAGACCACGCTGGACACCTGGATCGACACCAACGCCAACGGCACGCCCGATCCCGGCGAGTTCACCGACCTGGGCGGCTGGACCGATCAGCCGGTCGTGCTTGAGCACCCCGGCGGGCGGGCCGAGGCATTCGCCGCGTGCGGATCGCCCGGGCTCGAGGGCACCGCCCGGGTGAACCTGGACTGGACGCCGGGCTCGCCCGATCCGCTGATCAGCCAGTGGTCGCCCTACGGCAACGGACCGCTCGCGCCCTCGGGCGGGTGGCTGGTGATCCCGGACGACTCTGGCTATGTGCTGGTGCCGCCACGACTTGCGAGAACAGCCCGGTGAAAACTCCCGGCGCGACATCCCGGGGCTTCACGCTGGTCGAGCTGCTGGTCGTCATCGCGATCGTGGCGCTGCTGATCGGCGTGCTGCTGCCCGGGTTGGCCGGGGCACGCCGCGCGGCCCACGAGGCACGCTGCCTGGCGAACCAGCGTCAACTGGCCGCCGCATGGACGATGTACGCGGCGGACCACGCGGGCCTGGCCATGCCCGCCCGGATCGACTCGGGAGACACGCGGCGCACGTACTGGTGGGGCGCGGAGGACCTGGACGCGAGCCGGATCGACCACGGCGCCGGCGTGCTGTCCGGGATGCTCGGCGAGGCCACGCTCGGCGCCGGCTCGGTCTTCGAGTGCCCGGCGCAGCCACGCGCCACCTACACCCCCCAGAGCCAGCTCGAGCCCGTGCTCGGCGAGGACGCCTTCACCAGCACCTACGGGTACAACGCCTACGGCCTCGCCCCACCCAGCGCCGGGTACGACGCGATCCGCCACCAGCGCTGGCGACGCCTCGACGAGATCCGGCGCCCGGACGCCCAGGCCGTCTTCGCCGACACGATGATCGCGTTCGGGCCGACGCTCAAGAACACGGCCCTGCTCGACCCCCCCGAACTGTTCGACACGCGCGGGCGCTGGCGGACCAACCGCTCCCCCACCACCGCCTTCCGGCACGCGGGGCGGAGCGTCGTCGCGACCGCGGACGCGAGCGTGGCAGCGCGCGAGCCGGGCACGGAGCTGGACGGGCACGGGCTCGGGTCGCTCAGCGAGTCGGTCGGGCCCTGGTACGTGCAAGGCGCCGACCGCTGGCGGGCTCCCCGCTCAAGGTGACACCCGCTGTTTAGGACGCCGAGTCTGAGCGAAGCGAAGGCTCGGACTGGGCCATACATAGCCTCGCTGACTGATGCCCAGCAGGTGAAATGGACTCCGCCATCCTCAGGGCGTGGCCCGTCGCTGACGCTCCGGGCTCATTGGGTGATGCGACTGCAGGCCTTGCAGCGCATGAAAAAGGGCCGGCCTGTTGGCCGACCCTCGTGGGAATCAGATGGCGGTCGCGATCAGGTGTCGCTCGCGGCCGGGGCGTCCACGCTCTTGACCTCCACGGTCGGGGCGTAGCCGTTGCCCTCGGCGCCGAACGCCTCGGCGGCCTCCGCGGCCTCGGTCAGCATGTCGTCCTCGTCGTACGACGACGGCAGCTCCACCAGCGGCTTCACGCCGATGTTCTGGTACTTGCGGAACCCCGTGCCCGCCGGGATCAGGTGACCCAGCAGCACGTTCTCCTTCAGGCCGATCAGCTCGTCCTCGGCCCCGCGGAGCGCGGCCTCGGTAAGCACCTTCGTCGTCTCCTGGAACGACGCACCCGACAGGAACGAGTCGGACTGCAGCGACGCCTTGGTGATGCCCAGCAGCAGCGTGCGGCCCGAGGCCGGACGGGCACGCTTGGCCTTCGCCGGCTCCTTGCCATCGGCCTCCGCCTTGGCGTTGGCCTCCTTGATCTGCTCCTTGGTCACCAGCTCGCCGACACGCAGGTCGGTGTCGCCCGCCTCCGCGACCCGCGCGAGGCTCGCGCAGGCCTGGTTCTTCTCGCGGAAGATGTGACGGTCCACCACCTCGTGGGGCAGAAGATCGGTGTCGCCCGGGTTGTCCACACGCACCTTGCGGAGCATCTGGCTCAGGATCAGCTCGATGTGCTTGTCGTTGATCGTCACGCCCTGGGCGCGGTAGACGTTCTGCACCTCGTCGAGCATGTAGCTCCAGAGGGCCTCCTCGCCCTTGATCTTCAGGATGTCGTGCGGCACCAGCGGGCCGTCGGTCAGCGGGTCGCCCGCCTGCACGAAGTCGCCGGTGTGCACCAGGAGCTGCTTGTCGGACGGGACGTGGTGGTCCTTCTCGATGCCCGACTCGGACACCACGCGGATCGTCATCTTGCCCTTGCGCTTGTCGGCGTGCAGCTCGACCTGCCCGGAGATCTCGGCCATGAAGGCCGGGTCCTTCGGCTTGCGGGCCTCGAAGATCTCCGTGACTCGCGGCAGACCACCCACGATGTCCTGCGAGCCCTGCGAGGCACGCGGCTGGCGGGCCAGCATGTGGCCGGCCTCGATCGCGTCCCCGTCCTTGACCTCAAGGCGGGCCTTGGCGGGCAGGTAGTGGAAGTCGAGGATGTTGCCGTCCGCGTCCACCACGTTGATCTGCGGGTGCAGGTCGCCCTTGTGCTCGATCACGATCAGGGCCTTCTGGTCCTGGCCGGCGGCCTCCTCACGCACGGTCTTGTCGATCTCGATATCGACGAACTTCACCGTGCCGGACTTCTCGGCCAGGATGGGCGTGCGGTGGGGGTCCCACTTCATCAGCACGTCGCCGCGCTTGACCACGTCGCCGGCCTTCTTGTAGATGAACGTGCCGTAGTCCACCTTCTGCTTGTCGAGCTCGCGTCCCTTGTCATCGACAACGGCGATCTCGCCGTTGCGCTTCAGGGCGACGACGCAGTCGTTGCCGTCCTCGTCCACGACCGCGACCTCGTTGAGGTCACGCAGCTCGACGGAGCCGCCCACGATGGAGCGGTACTCGGTCTCGGACACGTTTCGCGTGCCGATGCCGCCGGTGTGGAACGTCCGCATGGTGAGCTGGGTGCCCGGCTCGCCGATGGACTGGGCCGCGATGATGCCGACGGCCATGCCCTCCTCGACCGGCTGGCCGGTTGACATGTCCAGGCCGTAGTCGAGCACCGAACAGCCGGACATGCTCTCGGTGGTCAGCGGGCTGCGGACCATGACCGAGTCGATGCCGAGGTCCTCGATCTTGCGGGCCGAGGCGTCGGAGATGATCTCGTTGGCCGCGACGATGGTCTCGTCGGTGACGGGGTTGACGATCGCGCTGACGGAGGTCCGCCCGACGATCTGGTCCCGCAGGGAGACATCGACCTGCTCGCCCTTGTAGATGGCGCGCTTGATGATGCCGCGCTTCGAGCCGCAGTCGTTCTCGCCGATGATGACGGACTGGGCGATGTCGCACAGCTTGCGCGTCAGGTAGCCCGAGTCGGCGGTCTTGAGCGCGGTGTCGGCCAGGCCCTTTCGGGCGCCGTGCGTCGAGGAGAAGTACTCCAGGATGGACAGGCCCTCGCGGAAGTTGGCCCGGATGGGCGTCTCGATGATCTCGCCCGAGGGCTTGGCCATCAGGCCTCGCATGCCCGCGAGCTGCTTCATCTGGCTGATGTTGCCTCGGGCGCCCGAGTCGCTCATCAGGTAGACCGGGTTGAGGTACTTGGTGCCCTCGCCCTTGGCGATGTCGGCGTAGTTGCCGTTCTCGTCGCGACGGTCGTGCTTGAGCGTCTCGACCAGCACCTTGGTCAGCTCCTCGGAGCAGTGCGACCAGATGTCGAGCAGCTGGTTGTACCGCTCGCGGAACGTGATCACACCGTTCTCGTAGCTCTTCTCGACGCGGTCCACCTTCTTCTGGGCCGCCGCGAGGATGTCGGCCTTCTCACGCGGGATACGCATGTCGTTCACGCCGAACGACAGGCCGGCCAGCGTGGACTGCTTGAAGCCCGTGGACTTCAGGTCGTCCAGGAAGTCGATGGTCGCGGCACGACCGGCGTACTTGTACGTGTCGTCGATGACGCGGGCGCAGCCCTTCTTGCCGATCGCGCAGTTGTAGTACGGCATGCCGGGGTTGATGATGTCCGCGAACAGCACGCGACCCACCGTCGTGATGATGCGACGGTTCTCGGGCATCGGCTCGACCGGGCCCTTCTCCTTGGTCACGACCTCGTCGAAGCCCTCCAGACGCACGGAGATCGGCTCGTGGATGCCCACGGAGCCGCGGTCGTAGGCCAGGATGGCCTCGTGCCGGTCCTTGAAGCGCCGGACGTCCTGCTCCTTGAGCGTGGTGAGGTCGGTCGGGCAGGTCGTGATGAAGTACACGCCCAGCACGATGTCCTGCGAGGCCGAGATGATCGGCTGCCCGTTGGCCGGGCTGAACACGTTGTGCGTGGACAGCATCAGCACGTGCGCCTCGGCCTGGGCCTCGACGCTGAGGGGCAGGTGGACGGCCATCTGGTCGCCGTCGAAGTCGGCGTTGAAGCCGCCGCAGACGAGCGGGTGCAGCTTGATCGCGTTGCCCTCGACCAGCACCGGCTCGAAGGCCTGGATGCCCATGCGGTGGAGCGTCGGGGCGCGGTTGAGCATGACCGGGTGCTGGTGGATGACCTCCTCGAGGATGTCCCACACCTCCGGGTCGCGCCGCTCGAGCATCCGCTTGGCGCTCTTGATGGTGTCGGCCAGGCCGTGGTCCTTGAGCTTGCGGATGATGAACGGCTGGTAGAGCTCCAGGGCGATCTTCTTGGGCAGGCCGCACTGGTGCAGCTTGAGCTCCGGGCCGACGACGATGACCGAGCGGGCGGAGTAGTCCACACGCTTGCCGAGCAGGTTCTCGCGGAAGCGGCCCTGCTTGCCCTTGATCATGTCCGTCAGCGACTTGAGCGCCCGGTTGGACGACCCGAGCACCGGGCGGCGGCAGCGGTTGTTGTCGAACAGCGCATCGACCGCCTGCTGCAGCATCCGCTTCTCGTTGCGGATGATGACGTCGGGCGCGTTCAGGTCCATCAGCTTCTTCAGCCGGTTGTTCCGGTTGATGATGCGACGGTACAGGTCGTTCAGGTCGCTGGTCGCGAAGTTGCCGCTCTCCAGCAGCACCAGCGGGCGCAGGTCCGGCGGGATCACGGGGATCACGTCCATCACCAGCCACGCCGGGTCGTTCTCGCTGAAGCGGACCGCCTCGACCAGCTTCAGACGCTTGGCCAGGTCCTTGGTCTTCTGCTTGGAGCGCGTGGCGGCCAGGCCCTCGCGGATCTCCGCGGCCTCGGCCTCCAGGTCCAGCATGTCGATCAGCACGCGGATCGCGTCGGCGCCCATGTAGGCGGTGAACTCGTTGCCGTACTTCTCAAGAGCCGTCCGGTACTCGTCCTCGGTCAGCACCTGCTTGTACTTCAGCTCGGTGTCGCCGGGCTTGGTGACAACGTAGTCCTGGTAGTAGATGATCTTCTCGAGGTCGCTGGTCTTCATCCCCAGCAGGGTGCCCAGGCGGCTGGGCAGGCTCTTGAAGAACCAGATGTGCACGATCGGCGCGGCCAGGTTGATGTGGCCCAGGCGCTTGCGACGCACACGCGAGTGGGTCACCTTCACGCCGCAGCGGTCGCAGATGATGCCCTTGTACTTGGTCCCGCGGTACTTGCCGCAGGAGCACTCGTAGTCGCGCTCCGGCCCGAAGATGCGCTCGCAGAAGAGCCCGTCCTTCTCGGGTCGGTAGGTGCGGTAGTTGATGGTCTCGGGCTTTTTGACCTCGCCGTACGACCACGCGCGGATGTCGTTGGGCGACGCGAGCGTCACCTTGACCGCGGTGAAATCGTTGACCCGTTCGTACACGCTTTCAGCCATCTCGCGATTCTCCTAAGCGAGTGGTGGATTGTTCTGACCCGTCACGCCGTTGCAGAAGGAAACAGTTCGAGCCCGCTCGCTTACAGCAGGCTCCCGCCCTCCAGCTGCTTCTTCTCAAGCGTGATGTTCATGCCCAGGCCCTTGAGCTCGTTGCACAGCACGTCGAAGGCGACGGGCATGCCCGCCTCCAGCACGTTGCCGCCCTTGACCATGGACTCGTAAATCTTGGTGCGGCCCTCGACGTCGTCGGACTTCACCGTCAGCAGTTCCTGCAGGATGTAGGCCGCGCCGTACGCCTCGAGCGCCCAGACCTCCATCTCGCCGAAACGCTGCCCGCCGGTGCGGGCCTTGCCGCCCAGGGGCTGCTGCGTGATGAGCGAGTAGGGGCCCGTTGCCCGAGCGTGGATCTTGTCGTCCACCAGGTGGTGCAGCTTCAGCAGGTACATGAAGCCGACCGTCGTCCGCTGGTTGAACGCCTCGCCCGTGCGACCGTCGTACAGCTGGATCTTGCCGCCGCGCGGCATCTCGGCCAGCAGCTCGCGCGGATGCGGGAACGTGCCCTGCTCCTCGCACTCGGCCCAGCGGTTGCGGACGTGGGCGTTGGCCTCGTCGATCGCGTCGTGCACCTTCTCCTCGCTGCACCCGTCGAAGACCGGCGTCACCGCCTGGAAGCCCAGCACCTGCGCCGCCCACCCGAGATGGGTCTCGAGGATCTGGCCGACGTTCATGCGGCTGGGCACACCCAGCGGGTTCAGCAGCACGTCCACCGGGGTGCCGTCCTCCATGAACGGCATGTCCTCTTCCGGCACGACGCGGGCGATGACGCCCTTGTTGCCGTGGCGCCCGGCCATCTTGTCGCCCGCGGACAGGGTCCGCTTGGTCGCGACGTAGACCTTCACCATCTCCAGCACGCCGGACGGCAGCTCGTCGCCACGCTTCATGTGGGCGACCTTGCGCTGCTTCTCGGTCTCGATCGCCTCGATACGCGGCCAGAACTGGGAGTGAATCCGCTCGCCCTCGCCCTTGGCGTCCTTCGAGCCCTTGATCCACTTGGTGTTGAACGTCTTGATCTGCTCGAGGATGACCTCGGGGATGTCCGACGCACCGACCTTCTGGCGGGTCATCGGGTCAACCATCTCGGAGCCGGTCGCCTCGTTGATCGCCTCGGCCATCTCCTTGAACAGCGAGATCGCCTGGCGGTCCATGTCCGCCTCGTACGCCTCGATCTGCTTCTTGAGGTCCTTCTTCTGGCCCTCGTTCATGTGCGTGCGACGGCTGAACTTCTTCGTGCCGATCACGATGCCGGCGACGCCGGACGGGACCTCGAGGCTGTCGTTCTTCACGTCCTCGCCGGCGCGACCGAAGATCGCGTGCAGCAGCTTCTCTTCCGGCGTCAGCTCGGTCTTGCTCTTGGGGCTGACCTTGCCGACCAGGATGTCGCCCGGGCCCACGCGGGCGCCCACGCGGATGATGCCGCTCTCGTCGAGGTTGCGGAGCATCTTCTCGCTGACGTTCGGGATGTCGCGGGTGAATTCCTCGCGCCCCAGCTTCGTCTCGCGGATCTCCACGTCGAACGCGTCGATGTGGATCGACGTGAACGTGTCGTCCTTCACCAGACGCTCGTTGATGACGATGGCGTCCTCGTAGTTGTACCCGTCGAACGTGTTGAACGCGACCATGGCGTTCTTGCCGATCGCGAGCTGGCCGAGCTGCGTCGAGGCGCCGTCGGCGATCACGTCGCCGGCCTTCACCTTGTCGCCCTCACGCACCACCGGCTTCTGGTTCTGGCAGGTCCGCTCGTTGAGGCCCACGAACTTGCGGAGCACGTACTCGTCGGCGTTGTCAACGATGATGCGCAGGCCGTCCACGTACGTGACGGTGCCGCCGCGCTTCGCCTTCACGACCATGCCCGAGTTGCGACCAACCGGCCACTCCATGCCCGTGCCCACGCACGGCGGGTCCACCTTGATCAGCGGGACCGCCTGACGCTGCATGTTCGAGCCCATCAGGGCCCGGTTCGCGTCGTCGTGCTCGAGGAACGGAATCAGCGAGGCCGAGATGCCCACGATCTGCTTGGGCGAGACGTCAACGAAGTTGACCTCCTTCGCCGAGACCTCCGCCAGCTCGCCGTCCACGCGCGCCAGCAGGTTGCCCTTGGCCAGCTGCCCGTTCTCCTCGAGGGCGTCGGTCGGCGCGAGCACCGCCCGGATCTCCTCGTCGGCACGCAGGTGCGCGATCTCCTCGGTCACCTTGCCCTTCTCCACCTTGCGGTAGGGCGTGCGCAGGAAGCCGTACTCGTCCACGCTGGAGAAGATGCCCAGCGACACGATCAGGCCGATGTTGGTGCCCTCGGGCGTCTCGATCGGGCAGACTCGCCCGTAGTGCGAGATGTGCACGTCGCGGACCTCGAAGCCCGCACGCTTGCGGTTCAGGCCGCCCGGGCCCAGGGCCGACAGGCGACGCTCGTGCACGAGGCTCGACAGCGGGTTGGTCTGGTCCACCACCTGGCTCAGCTCGGACCGGCCGAAGAAGAAGTCGATCGCGCTGCTGATGGACTTGGAGTTCACCAGGTCCGCGATCTTCGTGACCTCTTCCGGGTCCTTCACGCTCATGCGCTCCTGCACCGTGCGGCGGAGCTTCAGGAAGCCCTTGCGCAGCTCCTCGACGCCCAGCTCGTCCAGCGTCCGCAGGCGACGGTTGCCCAGGTGGTCGATGTCGTCCACCTGCGCCACCGAGCGACCCGTGTCCGGGTCCACGCGGTTCGAACGCAGGTCCAGCACGTACTGGACCACCCGCAGGAAGTCCTCGCCCGTGATGAACATCTGGTCCTCGGGCGAGTCCATGTCGAACTTGCGGTTGATCCGGAAGCGGCCGACCTTGCCCAGGCGGTACCGGTTCAGGTCGAAGAACTTCTCGTGGAACAGCTGGCGGGCCTTCTCAACCTGCGGCGGGTTGCCCGGACGCAGACGCCCGTACACCTTCAGCAGGGCACGCTCGTAGTCGCTCTCGACGCCCGGCACGTCGTCGAACTGCTCGAGCTTCTCCTCGGCGATCGTGTTCAGGATCAGCGTGTCCGACGGGTTCTGCACCACCGTGACCGTCTTCAGCGAGCTGGCACGGATCTGCTCCGCCGCCTCCTCGCCGATCTGACGACCCACGTGCACCAGCTCCTCGCCGGTCTCGGTGTCGATGATGCTCGCCGCGGCGTAGTCGTCCGGGCTCACCTTCTCGACCTTCACCTCGCTCACCTCGTAGAAGAGGCTGATGATCGCGTCGGTGGAGGCCACGGACTCGTCCAGGCACCGCAGGAACGTCGTCGCGGTCAGCTTGGCCGACTGGTCGATCTTCATCGCCAGCACGTCCTTCTTGGTGACCTCGATCTCGATCCACGACCCGCGCTCCGGGATCACCCGGGCCGAGTGCAGCGGGCGGTCGCCCTCGCTCGACAGGATCGAGAAGTCCACGCCCGGCGAGCGGTGCAGCTGGCTCACGATGACGCGCTCGGCACCGTTCACGATGAACTCGCCGCCGCCCATCATGATCGGGAACTCGCCCAGGTAGATGTCCTCCTCGGGCAGGTCCCCGTGCGTCTCACGCTGCAGACGCAGTGTCAGCTTGAACGGCAGCCCGTAGGTCAGACGCAGCTCGCGGCACTCGTCGCTGGTGTAGCGCGGGTCCTCCAGCTCGTACTTGATGTACTCGAGCTTCATCGTCTCGTCGTAGCTCTCGATCGGGAAGATCTCGTGGAGCAGCGACTCGAGACCGGTCTCCCGGTCCCGCTTGTCCGAGGGCACGTCCTGCTGCAGGAAACGCTCGTACGCGTCCTCCTGCACCTGCGTCAGGTTCGGCACCTCGATCGCGTCGCCGCGCTTCGCGAAGTTCCGAACCGTCCGCTCACGAGCCATGTTGCGCAGTGTCACCTGGGCCATCTGTGTCCTCACTTGCCGCGCGTCACGAGGCGAGCCGGGGCGATTCCGCACCCGCGCTCAACCCGGTGGGCTGAATGTTCCGATGAAAGCTCTCGAGTTGACCTGGGAAAGCCCGTTCGACGGGCCCCATGCCCGGACCGATCGCGCTGCCGGGGGGAACCGATCCCCTCCAGGCGCCTGCCTGAACAGTCATTGACCGCTGGCGGGTCCGCTTCATGCAACTCCCGAGGCCGCTTGAGTCCGAACTGAACTCTAGACCGCCGATCACAACCGATCCAGCACGATCCGAGTCCGAAGTCACCACAAGCGATCGCCCCGGGCCTCCCCGGGGAGATCGAATGCAAATACCGTACAGGAGACGACTTACGCGAGCTCGACCTCGCCGCCGACTTCCTTGATCTTCTCGGCCAGGGCCTCGGCGTCTTCCTTGGCCAGGCCCTCCTTGACCTTGGCGGGCAGGTTGTCCACCAGGTCCTTGGCCTCCTTGAGGCCCAGGCCGGTCGCCTCGCGGACGACCTTGATCACCTTGATCTTGTTGCCGCCGTCGCCCTTCAGGACCACGTCGAACTCGGTCTTCTCTTCCTCGGCAGCCCCGCCGGCGTCGCCGCCCGCAGCCGCCATCACCACGCCACCGCCGGCCGCAGCCTCGATGCCGTAGGTGTCCTTCATGTAATCGCCAAGGTCAACCGCCTCCTTCAGGGTCAGGCCGGCCAGCTGGTCGCCCAGGTCCTTGATCTTGGCGTCGAACTCTTTCGCGGTCGCAGTCGCTTCGTCGGACATGTCTTGCTCCATTCCACTCCGTCCCGCTGGGACGGTCACTCGCTCAACCGAGAGGGGCCGAACCGTTCGGCGCTTTAACCCCGCCGCTCACGCGGCCTCCGGGGCCAGTCGGCTGATCCGGGTTGTCTGTTGCCGCACGCAGCACGCGCGGATCAATTCACACGATCGGCTCAGCCCACCTTCGAGATGGTCTCGCCGTCCTCCAGCTTGGTCTCGATCGCCTTGATCAGGCCGGCCACCGTCGAGCCGGGGCCCTTGACCGCGCCCAGCAGCTTCCGCCCGGGCCCGAGGATCAGCGTCACGTCCTGCGCGATCGCCTCGTCGCGGGTCGGGAACTTCGACAGCGCCTCGCACCCGGACTCGCCCTCGAACAGCGTGCCGTCCAGCACCGCGCCCTTGAGCTCCAAGTCGGGGAACTCCTTGACGATGTCCACGATCTCACGCGCAACCTCCACGACGCTCTCGGCGCCGTAGACCATCGCGTTCGAACCGCTCAGCACCGGCGCGAGCTCCGTGAGCTTCGAGCCCTCGAAGGCCTGCAGGAACAGCTTGTTCCGCACCACCGTCACGCTGATGTCCTTCTTCGCCAGCCGCGAACGGATCGCGTTGTTGTCGTTCGCCGCGACACCGCGCAGCGACACAACCATCGCGTCCTCGTACTCGCCGAGCCGGTCCTTGTAATCCTGCATCATCACGTCTTTGACGAGCTTGCTCATGACCGGCTCCTTACGCCTCTTCCTCGGTGTACGCGACACCAACGCCCGGGGTCATCGTCCCCGAGAGCGTGATCTTCTTGATGTACGAGCCCTTCACCGTCGTCGGCCGGGCCTTCTCGATCGTGCTCAGGAAATGCTCGAAGTTCTCCAGCAGGTCGCCCTCGCTGAAGCTCATCTTCCCGATCACCGCGTGCACGTTCCCGCCCTTGTCGGTCCGGTACTCAACCTTGCCCGCGGCGAACTCGCCCACGGCCTCAGGCACGTCCTTGGTCACCGTCCCGTTCTTCGGGCTCGGCATCAGACCCTTCGGGCCCAGCACCTTGCCCAGCTTCGAGATGACTCGCATCATCTCAGGGCTCGCGACCGCGACGTCGAAGTCCATCCAGCCGCCCTCGATCTCGGCGACCAGGTCCTCCCCGCCAGCCTTGACCGCGCCCGACTCCAGCGCCGCCTTCTTCTGCTCGTCCTGGCAGAACGCCACGACACGCTTGTTCTTCCCGATCCCCTTCGGCAGCGAGACCGAGCCGCGGATCATCTGGTCCGCGTGCTTCACGTCCACGCCCAGGTGCATGCACACCTCGACCGCCTGGTCAAACTTCGGGGCCTTGAACTTCTTCACCGCCGACAGCGCATCCGCCGCGGGCAGCGGGCTCTCAGGCATCTGCTTCAGGTTCTCATGGTGACGCTTGTTCTTCATCACACGCCCTCCACGATCACGCCCATCGACCGTGCAGTGCCCGCGATGACACGCATCGCGGCCTCCACCGTCGTTGAGTTCAGGTCTTCCATCTTTTCTTCCGCGATCTTGCGGCACTGGTCCGCAGAGATCGTCCCCACCTTGTTCGTGTGAGGCTCGCCCGAACCCTTCTGGATCCCCGCGGCCTCCTTGATCAGCACCGACGCCGGAGACGACTTGATCTCCATCTCGAACGAGCGGTCGCTGTACACCGTGACGATGCACCCCACAACCTTCCCGTTCAGCTGCGCCGTCGCCGCGTTGAACTGCTGAATGAACTGGCCGGGGTTCACACCCTTGGCACCCAGCACCGGTCCCAGCGGCGGCGCAGGCGTCGCCTGCCCACCCGGGGCCATGATCTTGAATTGCTCAGTGATTTCTTTCTTGGCCATCGCTTCCTCACCTCCCAGCCCGGATCGGTCCGTCGCGGCCTCACGACAGCACCGGGTTGGTTCATACGGTTCGCGTTGTGCCCGCACACGGACAATCCGTGCGCAGGGCCGCAACTCTAGGCACACCACACGACAACACACACGCCCCCACGCTCCACTTTTTTTCGGAAAGGCCGCGAACGACCCGATCAAAGACCGATCTCAGCTTACGGCGACCACGCCGCACGGACCGCGTCCGCCACCCCCGCCTCCAGCCCCCACGCCTCGGCTCGCCCCACCATCTCCAGCGCCCGCTCGGTCCGACCCGATTCCTGCAGCAGTACCGCCATCAGGAACCACCCCGACGCCGAGTCCATCTGGTTCGCGTGCCGGCCCGCCTCCTGCAGCAACTCACGCCACGCAACCCCCACCGAGGCCCCGATCGGCTCGAACGCCAGCGCCGGATCGCCCAGGTACGACAGCCGCATGAACGCGGCCGCGTCTGTCGTCCGACGCTCCGACACCAGCGCCACCGCCAGAAGCCGACGCGCCGCCCAGTCGCCGGGGCCCTCCGGCGAGGCCAGGTGCTCCAGCAGCAGGTCCACCCCCGCGCCCGTGTCGCCCGACGCCAGCGCCTCCAGCGCCCGCTCACGCACCGTCGGCACCGGCTCCGGATCCGGGATCCGCTCGATCGGCACGTACCCCGGCACGAACTGCCCGTCGATCGGCCCCACGTAGCTCCCGCGGATCGGGCTCAGCCGGTTCAGGTCCTCACCCGTCCAGTCCAGCCAGTACCAGAACCACGGCATCACCCGCCCCGCCGCCCGCCGATCCCCCAGCGCACCGCCCCAGTAGTACGCCCGGTCCGGGTCGAACGTGTAATCCCCGATCCTGATGTACGTCGGCGACCCGAACCCGTAGTAGTTCGTCCGCACCATGATCGGCTCGCGCACGTCCCGCACCAGGTCCACCCGCAGCCCCGTCACGCTCACCGGCAGCGCCTCGTAGTACGCCGCCACCTGCGACGAGAACTGCGACACGTACGCCTCCGCGTCCCGCACCACGTAGTACAGATCCCCACCGATATAGACCGGCACCCCGATCTGCCAGTCGCGCGACGGCTCGATCCAGCCCTCCACCCCATCCGGCTCCACGTAGTCCATCCGGTACCGCGGATCGAGCCACGGATCGCGGTACGGCAGCGTCGGCGCCGAGAGCTGCCCGCCCCAGCTCCGCCACGTCCGCACCCCGTACCCGCCCGTCCCGAGCTGCACGTTGATGCTCGCCCCCCCACTCCCACCGCTCCCACTCCCGCCACCACTCGACTGCGCCACGCCGGGCGTCCAGACCGACAGGGCCCCAGCGATCAGACCAACCAGCACGCCGCGCGTGTTCATGTCCCGCCCTTTCCGACCCCGCGTGGGTCGCAGCCCGCCCCGCCGCACTCCCCGATCCGTCCGGACCGGGCCACCGGTTCCCCCCGCACGCGCCCCGTCCCGGGGCTATCTTTGACCGATGCCCCGAACCCTCCTCATTCTAGCGACCGCGCTGTGCTGCTCGGTCCTCCCTTCCTGCACACGACTGGGCCTCATCAGCTCCGCCGACGCACAGCTCGTCAGCGCCGAGTCAGAAGCCACCCTCTCGCCCGCTTTCCGTGTGCTGGCCTACGTCCGGGACGAGGGCGACCAGGCCGCCGACCTCTACCTCACCGACCTCTCCGACGACGGCATCGCTGCCTTCTTCGACGATTCGGGCGCCTGGACTGCCCTCGAGGGCTCCATCGTCCACCTGCACTTCTTCATCCGCCCCTACGCCGGTCGCACCCCCATCGAGACCACCGCCGCCAACGCCGCGGTCCGCTGGGCCATCCTCGCCGAGGGCGAGCTGGGCGTCTACACCGGGGCCGGCTTCGTCCTCCCCAACCGCACCTTCACGGGCGACAAACTCACCGGCAACCTCTCCGGCGCCACCCTCCGCCTCACCCACGCCACCCCGGGCTTCCACGACGCACTCGGCCCATCTCACCTGAACATGGGCTTCACCGCCGAACGCGACGAAGAGACCGCCCAAGCCCTCGCCCAGCGCCTCGACGCCATCGCACGACGCGCCCTGCCCGTCAAGGTCCCCGCACCGGACAACGCGCCCTAGCCCGCGTCCCACTCCCCACGCTCGTACCACGCGTCCAGCGTCCGCGACACCGCACCGCTGTACACCTCACGCAGCAGGTCCGACGGCAGCGACCGGCCAACCAGACGCGGCGCATCCAGCGGGCCGTAGTGCGTCGGGTCCACCATCGCCAGGTCAGGGTCCGCGATGTTCGACTCCCCCTCGTACGAGGTCTCCCACATCGTCCGCTGCGCCCAGTACCGGCTCGCGTACAAGTCGAACGCCTGCTCACGCGTGTTGGCCAGCTGCGCCCCGAACTTCGGATCGTCCGGGTCCGTCCGCACCAGGTGGTCGTCGTGCGTCACGATGTCCGACCCGAAGAGGATCCGCCCGCGGAACCGCTCCAGGAACGCCAGCAGATCCTCCCGCCCGTGCCGGCTCAGCTCGCGCACCATCCACTTCGTCGCGCTCGTGTCCAGCACCAGCTTCGGGTGACGCTCCAGCAGTTCCGTCAGCCGCCCCAGGTCCTCCGGCCAGCCCCCCATGTGCGCCCCCAAACACGGCACGTCGAACGCCTCCAGGAACCGGCTCATCGCCTCCCACTGGTCCGCCTTCGTCCCGTACCGCTCCGAGTCGGCGTACTTGGTCGCGAACCACGTGTCCGGGTCGGCCACGTGGATCATCAGCATCATCCCCAGCCCCACCGCCTTCTCCGCGATCCTCATCCGCCACGGCGCATCGGCCGGCCACAGGTCGCTCGCGTCGCCCCCGCTGAACTCCTCCGCAAAGTCCAGGAACCGCGGCGCCGTCCAGAACTTCACCATCCGGGCCCCACGCGCCCACCACTCGTCCAACCCCTCCAGGAACCCCTCCCGGAACGCCCGCGCCTTGTCCGCGGCCATGTACTCCGGGATCGCCACGAACCGGATCCGGTCCCCCATCACACCCTTCACCGACTCCGCCTGGGCCAGCTGCGTCTGGCTGTACACCCGCGTCACGCCGTAGAGATCGCACACCTCCCGGTACACCCCCGCCGCCTCCGCGCCGTTGATGTGCGCGTGCGCATCCACGATCCCCCCCTCCACGTCACCCAATCGCGCCGCCTCCCGCGCGTAGTCCAGCCCAAGCCGATTCGCCGCAGTACCCTCAGCCTGTGCCAAACGCGTCCTCCAATCCGGCTTCCCCCCACGCCCAACCATACGCACCGCCCCCCCACGCACGCCCCGCGTCCCAGATCGAACCCAAACCCGCCCCCGCCCTCCGCGTCGCCCTCGCCCACGACTGGCTCATCGGCCTCCGGGGCGGCGAGCACGTCCTCGACGCCATCGCACGCACCCTGCACGACCACCCCGCCCTCACGCCCGCCCCGCTCCTCACCCTCTTCGACGCCCGCCCGGGCCTGACCCCCGCCATCGACGCCCTCGAGACCCACGCCAGCCCCCTCAACCGCCTGCCGCACCGTTCGCGCCGCTGGCTGCTCCCCGCCTACCCCGCCGGCGTCCACGCCCTCACCCGCCGCCTCGCCCGCCTGCACGACTCCGAGCCGATCGACCTGCTCCTCTCCTCCTCCTCCGTCGCGGCCAAGGCGATCGCCCCACCACCGGGCGTGCCCCACCTCTGCTACTGCCACACGCCCGCACGCTACCTCTGGGACCAGCACGAGCACTACGCCCGCCACCCCGCCAGCGCCCTCGGCCTCGCCCTCTTCGCCCCGGCCCTCCGACGCTGGGACGCACGCACCGCCGCCGGCATCACCACAGTCCTCGCCAACTCCGCCTTCACCGCGCGCCGGATCGAACGCGTCTGGCACCGCACGCCCGACGTCCTCCACCCCCCGGTGGACACCGACTTCTTCCACCCCGACCCCGAAACCCCACGCGCCGACGCCTGGCTCTCCGTCTCCGCGCTCGAGCCCTACAAACGCGTGGACCTTGCCATCTCAGCCGCGATCGCCTCCGGGCGTCGCCTCCACGTCGTCGGCACCGGCTCGCAGGAACGGGCCCTGCGCGCGCACACTCGGGCAACTGCGCGCGCGCACCACCGTGCCGGGCACGCCTCGGATCTGCACACGCTCATCACCTTCCACGGGCGAGTCAGCCGCGAAGAACTCCGCAGGCTGTACCGCTCGTCCGCGCTGCTGCTCTTCCCGCAGGTCGAGGACTTCGGCATCGCCGCGGGCGAGGCCCAGGCCTGCGGCTGCCCCGTGCTCTCATTGCGAGACTCAGGAGCCGCGGAGATCATCGAAGACGGCCTCACCGGCATCCTGATCGACCACGCCACCACCGACGCCATCGCCCGGGCCGCACGCGATCGCCCCACATTCGATCCCGACGCCTGCCGCGCCCGCGCGATGCGGTTCTCGCACCGGCGATTCCGCGAGCGGCTCACCCAGCACATCCTGCAAACAGCCCGCCCGGCCTGACCCCGCCTTACTGGTTCGCCGCCCCGTCCACGAACGACTGGTCGTAGATCCGGGCCGCGAGCACCTGGCCCACGAAGATCTCGTGGTCGGCCTCCAGGTCGAAGTGCCTGACGACCTCACAGTCCAGCACCGCCGCGCACCGGTCCACGATCGGCGAGCCCGTCGCCAGCTCGGTCACCCGGAACGAGTCGAACGGGTCCTCGTGCTCCTCGTCGTGCTCGATCGCCCCCTCCGGCTTGTTGGTGTGGGCGAACTTGCGCCGCACCAGCTTGTCCTGCTCGCCCAGCAGGCAGACCGCGAAGGCGTGGCTGTCCCGGATCAGGGGGTCGATCGAGTGCCCGCGCGGGATCACGATCGAAATCAGCACCGGGTCCTCCGCGCACACCTGGATCGACCGGACCAGCACCCCCGCCCGCTCCCCCTCGAAGGCCGACGTCATCAGGGCCGAGGGCGAACGCAGGCGACAGAGCACCTCGCCCACCGGTCCCCGGTCCACCTTCGGCATCTCACCGTCCAACGTCATCCCGAGACCTCCACGACTGGTCCACCCTCACCTGATCGATCCGGGGCGCGCCCTCGTGATGACCGGTGGACGACGCTGTCAGCATGATCGGTTGTCCACAAACCCACTCCGGTTTTTTTCGGACCCACGACAAGACTGGACGATGAGAAGGTAACTCTGTCCAAGGCAACCCTTTGCACGCACTCACATCTGTGCAAAACCAGTGGAAAGCCTCCAGAACGGCACCTTTCGGGACGATTCCGTCCCGCTCAGTGTTGCAGAGTGGGCCATTGTGGGGCATAATCCCACGCATGACCACGCTGGAGGACGTCCATGCCGTTTGTCGGGCAAACCGAAGCCGTGATCGACGCGAAGCAGCGGCTCGCGTTGCCGGCCAAGTTTCGCTCACGCTGGAACCCCGCCCAGGACGGGCCGACGTGGTTCGCGGTCCCCTGGATCCCGGACCGCGTCCTGCGCCTCTACACCGAGCAGACCTTCAACGAGCTCTTCCACTCCGGACGCTCCGCCCCCTCGCTGACGCCGTCCTCCGATCGCGCGAAGCTGGAAGCCCTCCTCTTCTCCGCGACCGAGCAGCTGGACCTGGACGCGAACCATCGACTCCGGGTGCCCGCCTGGCAGATCGAGAAGCTCGGGCTCCCCAAAGAAGTCTTCATCCTGGGGGCCGGGGACCGGCTGGAGGTCAGGCCCAGGGACGGCTGGACCGACCGCTTCGACGAGGGCATCCAGGAGCTCGACGCCCTGGCCGCCAGGCTCAGCCACGAGCCGCACGACTGATCGTTCTTACCCCCGTCGCACGGACCGCGCCGGGGCGTCTCGAAACCCGCTGACACCGGCACGGAATTCGCCAGGTCAGCACTCGCGGAGTGTTCCACGCCTCAGGATTTCAGCAGAGCCTTCCAACCACGGACGGCGGGATGGACGCAAGGACGCTCCAGACCACGGATCGGTCAACGCTGACATCGCACACGCGGCACGGATGAACACCCGACCCACGCCCGGCTGAGCCACCACCAGCCGGGTGTTTTTACGCCCCCACCGCCCCCCCACGCAAGCCCTCGGCGCAAGCCGAGGGAGATCCTGTCTTTCAACCATCCCTCTGCAAGCAAACGGGCCCGGTCTACCCCACAACCCACCAAGCCCCTCCGCTCGCGCGGAGGGCTCGTCCCCCGCCAGCCCTCGGCGCAAGCCGAGGGAGCCGGGCACCGATTCGGTCGGTTGGGTGAGAGACCAAAGAACGCCGCGTTGAGTCGCCAGGCCCGATCGCACGTGACGTCGTGCCAACGCTCGACACCCCGGCTCGCGCCATCGAACGCGACGGCGCATCGATCCCCCCTCCGCGCCTCCGCCCTCACTGCGCCTCTGCGTACCTGTCTTTCCCCCCCACACTCACGCCGCGAGCGAGCCGTGCTCGCCCGCCTCGCGCCGCTCGCGTCGCCGGCGTTTGCGGGCGGTGGACGCCGCGACATCGCGTGCCGTGGCCGAACCCCCGATGACGGTCTCGCGTGAGCCTTCGAGCGCCTGGGCGGTGCACAGCACGCAGGCCATGCGCCACGCCCGCTCGGCGCCGATCCGCACGCGATAGAACCGCCCGGTCGGTCGCCCGCAGCAGGGGCAGGGCTCGCCGATCGGAGCCGCGCCGGTGTGTCCACACGCGTCGGGCCCTTGCAGCAGGCGGTCGAGTTGTTGGCGTGCGGGTGACATCCGGGAACTCCAGCGTGACGGGGCGGTGCCGGTCACGCTCTTACTTCGGAAAACGGGGATGCCACGTTTCAATTGCCCGGGCACGAAAACCATGAATCCGGTCTCTCACGCGCAAATGAGACCGGATCGCACCCACACACGCCCACCACCCCCCCACCCGCGTCCGGATAATGACTACAGCTCGGCCCCGCACTTCTTGCAGAAGGTCGCGTCCAGGTCGTGCCCCTCCTTGTGGCACTCCTTGCACACGCGCGTGAGCGCCTTCTGGTTCCGTCGCTGCTGCGCCTCGATCACCTCGGCCGTCACGATGCCCGTCGGCACCGCGATGATGCCGTAGCCCATGATCATGATCATCGACGCGAGCATCTTGCCCATCGGCGTCTCGGGCGAGATGTCCCCGTACCCGACCGTGGTCATCGTCACCACCGCCCAGTAGACGCTCTGCGGGATGTTGGTGAACCCGTGCTCGGGCCCCTCCACCAGGTACATCGCCGATCCCACGATCATCACCACCGTGACGATCGTCACCAGGAACACGATGATCTTCTGCCGGCTCGACCGCACCGCGTCGATCAGCAGCTGCCCCTCGCCCACGTACCGCGCCAGCTTGAACACGCGGAACACCCGGATCAGACGCAGGCTCCGGATCACGAGCAGCGACTGCGAGCCCGGGATCAGCAGGCTCAGGTACGTCGGCAGGATCGACAGCAGGTCCACCAGCCCGAAGAAGCTGAACACGTACCGCCAGGGCCGGCGCGCCGTCGCGATCCGTGTGATGTACTCCAGCGTGAACAGGCCCGTGAACGCCCACTCCGCCCCGCGCAGCCACGGGCCGTACTCCGACGCGATCCCCCGCACGCTCTCGAGCATCACCGCGACGATCGACAGCAGGATCACCGCCAGCAGCGCGATGTCGAACGCCTTGCCCGACGGCGTCTCGGCCTCGAAGATGACGTGGTAGACCCGATCGCGCAGCGCCCCCACACGCGGGGCGGCCTCACCCGGAGGTCGGCCGTCCCCGCCCGCCCGCGATTCTTCGGCTCCGTCGCCCACGAGCGAGACGCCCTCAGCCGCCTGAGGACGCGCCCTCCTCGAGACGCCTCAGCAGCGCCGCCTGCTCCTCCTCGGTCAGCGGGCGGACCTCCTCGATCACCACCGGCGCGATCGGCCAGTCGCCCATCGTCCCGCCGCGCACCTGCTTCTGGCCCGTCGGCACGTCCTTGATCGTCTCCACCGTCTCGAACCCCTCCACCACCTCGCCGAACACCGCGTACCCGGCGCCGTCACGCGGCTGGTCCAGGAAGGCGTTGTCCGACACGTTGATGAAGAACTGGTTCGTCGCCGAGTCGGCGCGACCGCCCAGGCGGGCCATCGCGATGGAGTAGCGGGTGTTCGACAGCCCGTTCTTCCACTCGTTCTTGATCGGGGCCCGCGTCTCGCGCTTGGTCCCGTCCGGCTCGAACCCGCCGCCCTGGATCATGAAGGTCGAGATGACCCGGTGGAACACCGTGCCGTCGTACCCCTTGTCCTCCGCGTACTGGAGAAAGTTCTCGACCGAGATCGGGGCCTTCTCGTTGTTCAGGGCGAGCGTGATGTCGCCCTCCGACGTCTTCATCAGCACGTACACCGTGTCCTCCATCTCCGCCTCCTCCTCGGTTGTCTCAGGCGCCTCGGGCTCAACCGGCTCGTCCTGACCCAGCGCCACGCCGCTCAGGCCCAGGCTCACCACCGCACCGATCATCCATCGTCCCAGAGTCAAACGCATCGCATACCTCCTTGAGCACGTCCCGGGGCGGGCGCCGCCCCCGTATCCGGACACACCGCGTACACCGTCGGCCCCATGACCGCGACCCTCCGGGGCCGCTCTCTGATTCCATGCTATCGGTCCCAAACCCCCCACGCACCCACGACCCACCCCTCAAATCCCCCCCCGCTTCACACCCGATCCGGGCGTTTTGGGCGCGTGAAGCGCCCGCACGACCCACGGATCGGACATTCCAGCGTCCGCGTTCGGACGCACAGGAGACGCGCCATGCCCGCCACACCCCGTCGCAACGCCTTCACGCTCATCGAGGTCCTCATCGTCGTGATCATCCTGGGCCTGCTCGCCGCGATTGTCTCGATCGCGTTCAACGGGGCGGTCTCGGACACTCGCCAGTCCGCGTTCGTCACGAACCTGCACAACTTCAGCGTCGCCGCGGAGTACTACGTCGCCGACACCGGCCAGCCCGTCGCCGACGGCGCCTCGGGCTTCCTGCCCGCCGGCATGGAGCAGTACGTCGAAGCGGGCGACTTCCAGCGCAAGACCCCCCTCGGCGGGCTCTGGGACACCGAGGGCACCGAGTCCGGCTTCACCGCGGGCCTCGGCGTCCACTTCGACGACCCGTCCGAGAACCCCGGCGTGGACATCATGACCCAGGTTGACGCCCTCATCGACGACGGTGACCTCACCACCGGCGCCTTCCGCCAGGCCACCGCCGACCGCTTCTACTACGCCATCGTCTACTAACCCCCCCACAGCCCCCCGCGCCCCTCCGCGCCACCTCCCCCGCCCTCAACGTGACCGCAACGCGTCCCAGAACCACGCACGAGGTGAATCCTTGACGATCGCAACGATCCAACCCGCCTCACACAACGACGACACGCCCCCGACCGGCGGCATCACACGCACACGTATCCCACCTTTACCCGGACCGGAGCCAGAGAGCACCGTGTCGGAGGGATCACCATGAGCAACTCGCTGTTCCGAAGCCTGATTCCCGCGGCCATCGCCGGGGCCGCCCTCTGGATCGCCGGGGGCATCGCCAATAAGGCCGCCAAACAGAACGCCTCCTCCGTCTGGCCCGCCGTCCCCGGCGTCGTCGTCGAGTCCGACGTCATCCCCGGCGGCACCGCCGAGAACCTCACCCACGACCTCTCCTTCCGCTGCGTCTACCAGACCAACACCGGCACCTTCGAGCTGGACCGCGTCACGCGCTTCGGCAAGATCGGGGCCTACTTCCGGGGCGGGCCCAACGAGCTCGCCGCGACCTTCGACGCCGGCGACACCGTCATGGTCCACTTCAACCCGCACAACCACGCCGAGGCCGTCGTCGGCACCGGGCTCACACGCGGGGAGATGTTCTCCGCCGGGGCCGTCATCCTGGCCCTGCTCGCGATCGGGCTCGCCAGCGGTCTCGCGGCGGCCGAGCCCTTCATGAACCCGTACGTCCAGTACCGGCCCTCCCACAGCGCCTCGAGCGTCGGCCCCTTCAACCGCTCCGCACCGGTCGAGGCCAAGCCCATGGCCCGCGCCTACGTCTGAGGCCGCGCGACGGGGTCCGAGTACCGCTCCGGCCCGTCGCACACCCCCACCCACCCGCACAGGCCGAACCCGATCGACCTTCCAACCCCCCGCCAAGGGGGGTTTTTCTTGCGATCTCCCCGCCGGCGCACACCCTCTTGACTGACGGGCCACACACCGGCCCACACTCCAGCCCGGAGACACAACATGAAGATCAGACTCTCACAGGGCCTCGCCCTGGCCGCCATCGCCGCGCTCTCGCAGAGCGCACTCGCTCAGGACTGCATCGAAGGATCCGGCCTCTGCGATCACGACCACGACGGCCCCTTCATCGACGGCGACCCCACCGGACCCGGTACCGGCGACCCCGGAGACCCGGGCGACCCCGGCAACCCCAACCCCCTCCTCCGCTGGTCACCCTTCGCCATCGACGCGTCCCAGGACCGCAACGTCATCGACCACTTCGGCTCCGACGTCATCGTCCGCCGCTTCGGCAGCACGCAGGCCTGGGGCGACACCACCGCACTCGCCGGCGACACCTTCGCCGCCGACGCACGACTCCCCGGCGTCGAATCCGCCGACTTCCACACCCTCGCCGCCCGCGGCAACTCCCCCACCGACAACTACGCCGTCATGCTCCGATGGGACCACGGCGCCATGACCTCCAACGACGTGCTCACCCTCGGCCAGCTCTACCGCGACTCCGCCACCGCACTCACCTCCGCCCGCATCCAGGCCTCCTACCAGGGCAACACCGTCGCCCTCTCCAACTTCGAGACCTTCAACCTCGACCTGGCCACCCTCGCCGGCATCGACGTCTCGGCCGACCTCGCGCCCGACACCCTCACCGGCTCGCTCACCCCCACCCTCAACGGCGCCAACTCCGACTACCTCATGCTCCGACTCAAGGAGGGCGTGCTGGTGGACAAGATCGACATCTTCATCGACTCCACCCGCCCCGACTCGCCCTACGCCGACCGCATCGACATCGGACTGGGCGCCTTCACCGTCGTCCCGACCCCGACCAGCGGGGCCGTGCTCGGCCTCGGCCTGCTCGCCGCCTCGAGACGCCGCCGCTGAACCAACCGCAGCATTCTCCTTCCGGATTCTGTCCCGGCTCGCGGAGGCCGGCCCAAACGGGTCGGCCTTCGTGTTTTTGCGCGCACGCGGCATCACTCCCCGCCCCCGACCCGTACAGCCGAACACGCACGCCCACAATCACAACGGAGCACGCATGCCCCGACTCACCCCCGACACCACCCGCGCCGCACGCACCGTCACGCTCTGGGCCCTCCGCCTCGTCGGGCTCTGGCTCATCACCTGGGGGCTGTTCCAGATCGGGACCAGACTGACCTTCGGAATCTCGGGCTCGATCTTCAACAACGGCTCGCTCCGGGACGCGGCGCGAACGTGGACCGGCATCGGCGAAACCCACGGCCTCTTCCGAGGCCTCCCCACCCTCCTGCTCGGCATCGCCCTCGCCCTCGCCTCCAAACACCTCGCACGCTGGATCATCCGCCCGCCCTCCCACACCTGCCTCCGCTGCGACCACCCCCTTTCCGAAGGCGACCACCCCGTCCCCACCCGCTGCCCCGAATGCGGCGAGCCCACCGCATAAACGCCCACACCCCAGCGCCAAGTGCCGCGTGATGGGCCACCGGTGCCGTGGAGACGGCGCAGCCTTCTCCACGCCGGGTGCCGTGGAGACAGCCGGGTGCCGTGGAGACAGCGAAGCTTTCTCCACGTCTTCCGCCACTCCACCCCTGAGCCCGTCTTAAACGAGCCGGGAGCGCAAGCGACCGGACCGCTCCCCCTCCACACACAGCAAACCGGGTGCCGTGGAGACGGCGCTGCCGGGTGCCGTGGAGACAGCGAAGCTTTCTCCACGCCCCAACCCGTCTTGTACGAGCCGGGAGCGCAAGCGACCGGACCGCCCCCCCATCACACGCACAGCGAACCGGGTGCCGTGGAGACGGCGCAGCCTTCTCCACGCCCCAACCCGTCTTATACGAGCCGAGAGCGCAAGCGACCGGACCGCTCCCCCCACACACGCACAGCGAACCGGGTGCCGTGGAGACGGCGCAGCCTTCTCCACGCTCCCGTACGACCCGAAATCGCACACAACCGCCCACACTCCCACCCCAAAAACAAGACCGGGCCTCGGACGGATCCAAGGCCCGGTCACGGGTGCCACAACTCAATCGTCACGCATCACGAACCCGGGTCATCGGAGTCGTCGGTGTTGCCGCCGCGACGCCCGCGCTGCGGACGCTCACGCGGGGCACGCTCGGTGCCCTCCGCCTCGCCCCGACGCCCGCCCCGTCCCGCGGCCCCGCGACGGGGCTCGTCGGACTCGCCGGCGCTCTCGCCCTCGTCCTTCTCCTTGGCCTCGCGTGCCTTGCGGACATCGTCGCGGAGCCGGTTCAGCATGGGCGGCAGCGTGTCCAGCTCCTCCCAGTGCTCGCGGAGCGTCGCCGTCTGATCCTCGTCGAGAATCTCGCGCAGGTCGGCCGCGAATTCGCGCTGCGTCGGCCCGAGCTTCTCTCGGATCAAGGTCATGGCCTTGGCCTTCTCCTCGTCGCTCATCTTTGCGATGCCGCTGGCGAAGCCGCCCATGCCGCCGGCGCGGTCTGAGTTCGCGCCCATCGCCCCGCCGCGCTGCCCGCGTCCGCCGCGGTCGTTCACCTCGGGTCCGCCGAGCGGCCCGTCGTCGTCCGACGCGCGGCGCTGCGGACGCTCACCCTCCTCGGGCGCACCACGCTGCGGACGGTCGGTCCCGGCGCGGTCTCGCTGCGGGCGAGCGGGCGCGCGATCCGTCTCCGGCGCATCCTCGCCCTGAGCGGCTCCACGACGCCCCCCGGGCGCCCCGTCCCGCTGGCCAGCACCAGTCCCGCCCTCGAAGCCGAGCTCGGTCCCGATCTCGCGCAGCGCACGCATCTGCTTCTGACGCAGCTCGCGCACCAGCTGATTGATCTCGCTCTGCTGCGCATCGCGCAGCTCGACGAGCTTGCCGATCTGGGCCGGCAGCGCGTCCTGGCCCGCGCCCTGACCCGCACCCTGCCCGCGGGCCCCCTCGCCCTCGCCCATCTGCTCCATGCGCTCGAGCATCTCGTCGGCACGCTCGCGGCTCAGACGACCGCTCTCCACCGCCTGCTCGATCCGCTGACGACGCTGCTCCATCAACGCCTCGCGGTCACCCTCGGGCTGCGCGGCCCGATCCGTCTCGGGCGCACGGTCACGCTCCGGGGCTCGGTCGGTCTGACGCTCACGCCGGGGACGCTCGGCGTCCTGCGCGAGCGCGGGCAACGCCGCCCCGCTCAGGGCCAGCAGACCGGCCGCCGTCATGGTTCGGGCTCGACGTCGCGTGCGTTCGTTCATCGTGGTGCTCCTCAACAGGGTCCTGACAGACGGCACTCCGCCTGCGTGTGTGGCTGACTTCGGGCCGGAAAACCCGGCCCCGTACCATGCCCAACGTACCGACCCGGCGGGTATTGCTCCACCCTTCCACACCAACCGCCCCCACGCCCGCACAGACGGCCCCCCGAACGGGCGTCCCCCGCCGGGAAGTGCCTCAGCCCGCCCCGTCCGCCGACCGCCGCCGCAGGCGAGCACGGCTGATCAGCGTGCTCATCGCCCCGATCACGACCAGCAGCCCCCCGAACTCACGCTGCACCTCGCTGTTGAGGTCCACCCGCCCCACCGCGACCACATCGTGCACCAGCAGCACACCCCACAGCACGCTCCCCACCTCCAGCGCGAACGCGCACACCAGCAGGCCGACCCGCGTCCTGGCGCTCAGCCGCTCGCGCACCCCCCACAGCCCGCACACGCCCGCCCCGCCCCAGTACACCAGCACCCACAGGAACGAATCCGGATCGTTGAACTGCACCGCCCCGGCCACCGCGAGCAACGCCGCGACCACGAACCACAACCATCGCATATCACACCTCCCGGCGAAGGACGAAGTGCACCTCGTCGAGGTGCTCCCCGTCGATCTTCATCGCCCCCGGCTCAACGCCCCACGACACGAACCCCAGGTCCCGGTACACCGCCAACGCCGCGGCCGCGTTCGCCGAACAACTCAACGCCACCCGGTCCACGCCCTCCCACCCCCACGCCACCGCGAGCGCCGACTGCACCACACGATGCCCCAGCCCCTGCCCCCGCATCCGAGGCGTCGTGTACACCCCCCAGATGTTCGCCCGATGACGCGTCTTCGCACGCGGACTGCGATACACCCCCGCCACGCTCACCAAACCCTCCCCGTCCTCCACCCCGATGATCGCGTTCTCCGGCTCGGCCAGCTTCCCCTCCAGCGTCCCCACCGAGTCCGCCAGGTCGTCGCCCGGGCTGCTCAGATACGCCCACGGCGAGTCCTCCAGCATCTCGCGACGGATCGCCAGATACGCCCCCGCATCCCCCACACTCAACCGACGCGGCGTCATCATCCCCAATCCTAGCCCCCCCCTCCAACACCCCCTTCTCCACCATCGGGGGAGAAGGTGTCTCGGCGAAGCCGAGTGCCGTGGAGACAGCGCAGCCTTCTCCACGACCCCACACGCAAGCCCTCGGCGCAAGCCGAGGGAGATCCCCACTTCTCCCTCTTGATGAAGAGGGGGCCGGATGCCGTGGAGACAGCGCAGCCTTCTCCACGACCCCTCACGCAAGCCCTCGGCGCAAGCCGAGGGAGATCCCCCTTACTCCCTCCTGGTGGAGGGGGGGGCCGGGTGCCGTGGAGACGGCGCAGCCTTCTCCACGCCCTCGCCCTCCGCTCCATCAATCAGATCCCATCCCCTACCCTCCCCCATGAGCCGCGACACCATCCACCTCGACACTCCCACCCTCGACTTCGTCCGCGCCTTCGGCACCCCCGAACCCGCCGCGCTCGCGGCTCTCCGGCTCGAGACCGCGAAACACCCCCAGGCCGAGATGCAGATCGCCGCCGAGCAGGGCCAGCTCTTCCGCCTCCTCGTCGCCGCCACCGGAGCGACCAGGGTCCTCGAGGCCGGCACCTTCACCGGCTACTCCTCCCTCGTCTTCGCCGAGAGCGTCGGACCCGCCGGGCGCGTCGTCACCGTGGACGCCGACGCCGACATCCAGGCCCACGCCCGCGACCGCGCCGCCGCGGCCGGCCTCGCCGACCGCATCGACTACCTCACCAGCGACGGCATCGCCGGCTTCGAGTCCCTCCTCCCCGAGCACGCGGGCTCCTTCGACCTCGCCTTCCTCGACGCCGACAAGCACCGCATGACCCGTTACTGCGAGCTCTGCTGCCGCCTGCTCCGACCCGGCGGCCTCGTCCTGATCGACAACGTCTTCCGCGACGGACGCATCGCCGACCCCGCCCACGCCGACGACGACGGCGTCCGCGCGATGTGGGCCGTCAAGGCCTGGCTCGAACAACACGCCCCCACCCGAGCCCTCATCCCCATCGCCGACGGCCTCGGCGCCTTCGTCGTCCCCGACTCCCACTAGCCCCGAGCGCCAGCGAGGGGTCTCTTCATGTTTGAGACACCCCCAACGAGCCGGGAACGCAAGCGACCGGACCGCGCCACAACCTTCTCCGGCCCCTGTCTCCCTCGGCTTGCGCCGAGGGCTTGCATGACCCCTCCCACCAAGCCCTCCATCACGCACCCTTACTTCGACGACTTCTTCGTCACCTTCTTGGTCACACGCTTCGACGCCGCGCGGGTTGACTTCTTCTTCACCGTACTCTTGCCGCCCGGCGCCCTGGTCACCGTCGTGCTCGACGACGACACCCGAGCCGACCCCCCACTGCTCGTGGTCGTCGTCTTGGGAGTGCCCTTCTTGGCCGAGCCCTTCTTAGTGGCCGTCTTCTTGGCGGCCTTCTTGGCCGTCTTCTTCGCCCCCGCCTTCTTCGTGCTCCACTGACCGCCCCCCAGCGCACCCTCGTACGCCTTGATGAACTTCTTCACCGTCATCCGCTTCATCGTCTTCGCCACCACGTCCAGCGGGATGCCCTCCAGCGTCTTCACCCGCACGCAGCTCGCGCCCATGTCCAGCTTCTTGCCCGTCTTCGTCCACGCCTCGACGAACCGCGCCTTCTCCTCCTGGTCCGTGTACGTGCAGAAGAAGTACAGCCCGATGTGGTTCTTCTGGCTCGCCACGCTCGCGAACGGCAGCGGCTCGCTCGGCTTGCAGTGGTACCCCGCCGGGTACACCGCGTGCGGCACGTACCACGCCGGCATCCCGTACTGCATCCCGTGCTCGAGCGCCGGGTCACGATTCTGCTCGATCACCTCGATGATCGCCTCGAGCGCCGCCTTCCGGTCGGCCGGCAGCGCGGCGAGGTACTGCTTCACGGTCGTTGGTTTGGCCATGCCCGCAGTTTACAGCGCCCGGGACGCTTCTCAACACACCCGGACGGAGCCCCTACTCCACCCGCAGAATCTGGCACGCCCACGTCAGCCCAGCACCGAACGCCAGCAGCATCACCACCTCGCCCGGCTCAAACCCACGAGCCTCACGCACGTGCGTCAGCGCGATCGGCAAGCTCGCGGCCGACGTGTTCCCCGTCTCGGCCATGTCCAGCACCACACGCGACGGCTCCACCCCGAGCTGCTCCCCCACCGCGTTGATGATCCGGGCGTTCGCCTGGTGCGGAATCACGCACGCGATCTGCTCGGCGCTCAAGCCCGTGCAACGCAGCCCCTCCTCCGCGGCCTCCACCATGTGGCGCACCGCCTGCCGGAATACACGCTGCCCGTCGAGCTGCAGGTAGTGCCCGCTCCCGTCCACCGTCTCCGGCGACGCCGGCGTGCGGCTGCCGCCCGCGGGGATCGTGATGAGGTCCTTGTCCGCCCCGTCCGCGCCGATGCTCGAGTAGATCACCCGCATCGAGCCCTCGCGCGACACCACGCACGCGCCCGCCCCGTCACCGAACAGCACGCACGTGCGACGGTCCGTGTAGTCCGTCACACGCGTCAGCGTGTCCGCCCCGATCACCAGCACCCGCTCGGCCGACCCCGCCCGCACCAAAGCCTCGGCCGTGTGCAGCGCGTACAGGAACCCCGTGCACCCCGCGTTCAGGTCCATCGCCGACGCACCCGTGGCACCCAGCGCCTCCTGCACCACGCACGCCGAGGCCGGCACCGGCATGTCCGGCGTCGCCGTCGCCACGATGATCGTGTCCAGCTCCGCAGCGGTCACGCCCGCGTCGGCCAGCGCCAGACGCGCGGCCCGGGTCGCCAGGTCGCTCGTCGCATCCGTCGAGGTCGCGCGGTGACGGCTCTTGATCCCCGTCCGCGAGACGATCCACTCCTCGTTCGTGTCCACGATCCGCGAAAGATCGGCGTTCGTGATTTTTTCGTCGGGCAGGTAGCACCCGATGCCCGCGATCGCGGCCGTGGTGCCCGGGGCGTTCTCACGCGCGTGGAACGCACGGGCCTCGACAACATTCACCACACTTGTGGCTCCGCCGTTGGGGTCTGACATCGCAACGCTCTCATCTGGCTGGCCGACCGGCATCCTGCAGAGCCGGCGTCTCTGGACGCACACGCGTCGCCCCCATTGTACGCGCGATCGCGCCGGCGTACACACCCCCAGGACGCCCAGGCGGGGTCAGCACCCCGCCAGGAAGGCCGTGATGAAGGCCGCGATGTCCCCGTTGTCGATGACCCCGTCGTTGTTGAAGTCGGTCGCGGGGCTCTGCGTCAGGAAGATCGCGATGAAGGCGCTCAGGTCGCCGTTGTCGATCACGCCGTCCCCGTTCACGTCCGCCGGGCAGACGTCCTCGAACAGGTACGCCGCACCCGCCAACGCCCCCCGGTCGATGTCGTACCGCGTCCCGACCGCGACGGTGTCGGCGTGCATCGCGAGGCTGTACCCGAACTGCTCGGAGGTGCCCCCGTCACTGGGCAGCAGCTTGGCCCGCACCGCGCCCGAACCCGCCTCGAACAGGAACGCCGACCCGGAGAACACCCCGTTGTCGTCGTCGAACGGCACCCCCACCCCCACCAGCCCGCCCGACAGCGCCACGTCGAACCCGAACTGCTGGTTGAACCCCCCGCTGGGCGACACCAGCTTCCGGATCGGCAGCCCCGTCACGCTGTCAAACAGGTACACCGAGCCCGACTGCGCCCCCCCGTCGTCGTCCCCGGGCGCCCCCACCGCGATCACCCCGCCACCCACCGCCACCGAGAAGCCGAACTGGTCCCCCGCGGCCCCGTCCACGGCGTGCAGCTTGTGCTGCAGCACGCCGGTCGGCGCGTCGTACACATACACCGAGCCAGAGTCCGCCCCCAGGTCGTCGTCCGAGTACGCCCCGACCACCAGCAGGCCCTCCCCCATCGCCAGCGCGTAGCCGAAGAAGTCACCCGCGTTCCCGTCCGCGGGCGCCAGCTTGTACTCCAGAGCCCCGTTGTCGAAGATGTCGATCGAGGCGTCGTACACGTACACCGCTCCCGAGGCCGACCCACGGTCGTCGTCCCCGTGCGCCCCCACCGCCACGAAGATCCCCTCCACCCCGACCGAGCTCCCGAACAGGTCGCCCGCGACACCGTCCGGCGCCAGCAGCTTCAGCCCCTGCGTCCCCGAGACCGGGTCGAACAGGTACGCCGCACCCGAATCCAACCCCAGGTCATCGTTCGTGTTGGCCCCCACCACGATCAGCCCCGTCTGCACCGCGACCGACACCCCGAAGTTGTCACCCGCGTCGGCGTCGCGCGCGTGCAGCTCGTGCTTCTGCGTGCCGAATGGCGAGTCGATCGAGAGATCGAACACGTACACCGAGCCCGCGTCGGTGAACAGGTCGTCGTTCCCGGGAGCCCCCAGCACCAGCCAGTCGCCCGACAGCGCCGTCGCGTACCCCATCTGGTCGCCCGGCGCACCGTCCGCGGCCAGCACCTCCAGATCATGCGACACCACCTGCGCACCGGCCCCGGAATGAGTCACGCCGACCGCCAGAGCCAGCGACAACGCACCGATCAACCGCCCGAACGACATGCAGTGGTATGGCATCCCGCCAGATTACACGAACAACCCCAAACCACACCAAGGAATCCGAAAATGACCCCGCCCCGGCGATCAGCACCCCGACAGGTACGACCCCACGAACACGCTCGCGTCACCCGCGTCCACCACCCCGTCCCCGTTCTGGTCCGCGACTGGGTCCTGTAACACGTACGCCCCCACGAACGCCTGGATGTCGCCCAGGTCCAGCAGCCCGTCCCCGGTCAGGTCCGCGGCGCACCGGCTCGCCAGCACCGCGCGATACCCCACCAGCTCACCCGTCGGCGTCCGCGCCAGCCCCACCAGCACTCGCCCGTCCGCGCTCACCCCCTCCACGCTCCCGATCCCCCACTCCTCAACCTCCAGCCCCTGCTCGAGCAGCACATCGCCCACCCGGCGCCACCCCCACTCCTGGTTCCACACCGTCCCCACCAGCCCCACCAGCCCCTCGCCCAGGTCGATCCGCTCCGACCCGACGATCACGCCCCCGTCCGCGCTCACACCCGTCGCCTCGCTCCGGATCGTCGTCTCCTCCAGCCGACCCAGCCCGACCATCCCACCCGCCTCCGTCCAGCGGAACGCCTGGTCGCCCTCGTCGCTCGACGCCCAGCCCACCACCACCCGACCGTCGGCGCTCACCCCGTTCGCCGCGCTCCGCGTGCCCGAGCCGTCCAGGTCGCCCAGGCTGATCATCCCGCCCGCCTCGGTCCACACGAACGCACGCCGCGACTGGAACTCCGGCTCACGCACCTCGCTCCCCACGATCACCCGACCGTCCGCGCTCACACCGTTCGCCTGCCCGTCCAGACTGTTCTCGTCGATCGCACCGAGCGAGGACAGCTCGTACCCCGCCCCCGAACGCACCCACCGCGCCGGACGCGTGTGCCCCTGCACGAAGTCGCCCCGCCGGTTCGTGATCTCCAGCGCCGCCCCCACCACCACCGACCCGTCCGCGCTCACGCTCCGCGCCGAACCGATAAACCCCGGCGCCAGCCCGGTCGTGTCCACGCCCGTCTCGATGTACCCGCCCAGACCCGTCATCACGCCCACCCCCAGCGGGCGGCTGTCCCACGCGAACCCCTCGTACCGCACCGTCCCCACCGGGTGCAGCGAGTGCCCACGCCCCACGATCACCGACCCGTCATCGCTGACCCCGAACGCCACCGAGATCAGCAGCCCTCCATCGAGATCCCCGATCCCAACCAGCCCCTCCGCCTCCGTCCACCGGAACGCCTGCAGACCGTCACCGCCCCCCGCCGGCCCCATCTCACCCACCACCGTCAAGCCGTCCGCGCTCACGCCGTGCGCCCACGAGTACACCGCCTCCACCCCACCGATCGTCGGCAACCCCACCGCACGGAACTCCGCCCCACGCGCCCCGCGGATCACCCCGTCCGGCGACTGAGCGGGCGCGCACCCGCACAACGCCAGCCCGAACACGCCCCCGCACAACCAGTCGTTTCGCATCATCACCCCAGCCTACCACACCGACGCCCCACGCCACAGCGAATTCTCATTTGGCACCCGCCTCACTTCGGCGAACGCACGAACAGCGCCATCTCCCCCTGCGTCGTGAACCCCAGACGCTCGTACGTGGACCGACCCATCGCCGAGGACTGCAGCAGCGCCAGCTGCGGCCCATCGCTCCAGGCACGCTGCACCGACTCCGCCGTCAGGTGCCCCCCCAGCCCGCGGCGCCGGTGCTCCGGACGCGTCGCGACGCAGTACACCCCGACCGCGCCCGCGTGGTCCCACGTCATGCAGACCGCCCCGAACTCGTTGTTCGCCTCCGCCGCGTAGTACCGCACCGACCCCGGCTCCAGCTTCGGGATCGCACCCAGCGGCGCGAAGTACCGCCCGAGATTGGCCGGCAGCTCGTACCCGCTCACCAGCGCCGCGAGCCACTGGTCGTGTTGGTCCGGCGTCACCTCGACCAACTCGTACTCGTCCGGCATGTCGCTGGTGTTGAGCATGTCCGGCGTCACCGTCATCAGCGGCATCGTCTCCGCCAACGCAAACCCGTTCGGCTGCAACTGCGCCGCCAGTTCCGGATCGTGCCCGCCCGCCAGAATCACCGCACTCGGCACCGGCTCGGCGCACAACGGCCCGATCGCCTCCGCCAACTCCTCCGCCGACGTCTCATCCCCCGTGATCACCACGTTCCCCAACGGGTGCGCCGCCTTCGTCAGCACACGCAGGCACCCACCCGGCTCCACCCGCTCCATCGGCAGCAGCGTCGTGAAGATGTCCCGGAACTGCTGCCGATTCATCCGAGCGAGCGGATCAGGCATGAGAACACTCCTTCTCTCGCCAGTGTATCGAGGCCACAGAATCGGGGGATACCCCGCCTCCGCTCTCCCGTCACCCCCCTATCCCGGCGATTCTGGTACTCTCCCACCCAACGATCCGGCGCGGCAGTCGCGTCGGTCGCTCGTGGAGATCCCAGCACATGTCGAAGTCACTGCTCGCAGCGTCCCTCCTGGGCGCGTCCGTCACTCTCCTCTCCGGCTGCACCACATCCTGCCCCGTCTACGAGAGCCCAATCTCCGAGTCCGACGCCGCACACGCCGAGGCCGCCCACCACGCCTACACCGACGTCATCAACGCCAACGACCTCGAGGCCTTCCTCGCCATGACCACCGAGGATGTCGTCTTCCTCCCCCCGCACGGCCCGCGCATCGTCGGCCAGCAAAGCCTCCGCGAATGGGCCACCCCATACCTCGAGGCCTACACCGTCAACTGGGACAAGCGGGTCCTCGAATTCACCATGCTGAGCCCGAACCACGCCTTCGAGCAGTACAGCTACGTCGAGAACGACACCGCCAAAGACGGCTCCCACACACTCGAAGACACCGGCAAGGGCGTCATCCTCTGGGAACGCGGCGACGACAACGTCTGGCGCGTCGCCCGCGACATCTGGTGCACCGACCTCCCCCCCCAGTAACCCCCCCTACGCGCTCCACAACGAGCCCGGAGCACAAACGACGTGACCTCCCCCCCTTCTCCCCCACTGGGGGAGAAGGTGTCTCGGCGAAGCCGAGACGGATGAGGGGGTTCCCGGCTAAGCCGGGAGCCACTGCCCGTGCCCCGCCCCCAGCAGCACGAATCGCTTCCCGGTGGAGATGTGCTCGACGATCGTGGGCATGCCCACGGCCTACCGGTTCTTGCCGATCCACTCCAGCTGCGCGGTGTGGTGCTTCCCGTGCCAGACGTACGCCGCGAGGTGCTCGCCCAGCGTCATCGTGCCCTCGTGCACCCCGACCTCGGGGTTCACGTACGCCCGCTCCCAGTCCTCGGGCCCGACCGACGCGAGCATCTGGCTCCACGCCGCGTGCAGGCCGTCGAGCAGCGCCAGCGCCGGCCCGATATCGCCCGTCCGCGCCACCGCCAGGCCCGAGCAGAGCGACTCGTTGTACGGGCGGATCGTCGGGGAGTCCTCCGTCAGCGCCAAACACACGCGGCAGAACCCGTTCGCATGCGAGTGCCCGATGTGGTGCACGATCTGACGACCCGTCCAGTCGCGGTACGGCGCATCCAGCAGCCCCGCGCCGGCCAGCGAGTCCGCCGCACGACGCGTCGCCGCGGGCTGCGACGCCAACTCATCGAGCAGCGACGCCCGCTCCTCGGGCAGCGCCGCCTCACTCGGGGGCGGGGCGAACGGGAAACGCGGCGGGTCCGACCGGTGATCGCTCATGCACAAGTGTTCGCCGCCCACCCACCGGTTTCCCCCCCGTTCGGTACGCTGCGTGCCTCAAACTGGAAGGAGACTTGATGAGCCAAGCCGCAGACCTGATCCGCACCATGTACGACAACTTCGCCGCCGGCGACGTCCCCGCCGTGCTCGCCGCCATGAGCCCCGACATCGAATGGAACGAGGCCGACGACTTCATCTACGCCGACGGCAACCCCTACCGCGGCCCCGAGGCCGTGCTCAACGGCGTCTTCGCACGCTGCGCCGGCGAGTGGGACGGCTTCGGCGTCGTCGTCGAAGAACTCCTCGACGCCGGCGACACCCCCCGCGGCCACACCATCGTCGCCCTCGGCCACTACGTCGGCACCTACAAGGCCACCGGCACCCCCCAGCACACCCAGATGGCCCACATCTGGCGCATCCGCGACGGCAAGGCCGTGGCGTTCCAGCAACACGCCAACACCCTCCACGTCGCCCGAGTCACCGGCACCGCCTGACCCCCCCCACCTCCCCCCG